>Ga0209916_1000411_pt1 | contig 70769 bp, 65 predicted proteins | sample ThiBio_1000_plan_FD_183956 | JGI IMG/M metagenome (GOLD analysis project Ga0209916, IMG submission 183956) | Wastewater bioreactor microbial communities from Cape Town, South Africa - Thiocy_solids_2 (SPAdes) | ecosystem: Engineered > Bioreactor > Thiocyanate-remediating > Anaerobic-Aerobic ... | reverse complement strand
GACCAAATGTTTTTGAAAATAAATTAAAAAATAATTTTCTAACCCACCTCAAATACACCCTAATTCTCAATCGTCTCTCCTGCGCTTCCCTTAAAACATTCTCTCGTTTTGGGATTGCAAAGATACGATTAATTTCTAGACCTGCAAATTAATTTTATATAATTTTATTTGTTCTTTATATTTTAATCAGCTTCTGCTCCACTCTAAAGTGACTGCAAAGATAGAACAAGTTGCTATTAAAAAACAAACGTTTTATTAGAAAATAAATGAAATGTTGATAAAGTAGCTCTTTAAGAATTGATTCTAAATATATTAAGAAGATAAGATAGTTTTCCACAATGACCTTTTTGCAATACATAATCGCCTTAAACGGGATGAAAATTAATTTTTAAAGGAGATTATAAAGACCTAAATCAGGGAAAAATGAATTCAAATGAAGTAAAATTTATTTTTTCGTTGTTGAATTATTCTCAATCAGGCGTGATATCCGTCCATAATGCAATATGAGAACTTGAAAACTAAAAATAATTCTCAAAAGGTCTTCGGGAAGTGTTATCATTTAAAATAGCGTGGCTAATTTCTTTTCTTCATTTGTCTGTAAATGAAAATTCCTGTCAGGATTCCGGCGGTATCAGCGACAATATCCAAAAGCTCAAAGGTTCTTCCGTTCTTCATTATTCCCTGGAAAATTTCGGTAAGCAGCGCATACACCAGCAGAATCAGTAAAGAGACGGAAAAGCGCAGTCGCGGCAGGGCAGCCATAAAACAAAAGCTTAGGACGGTAAAGATTCCAAAATGTACAACTTTGTCCACACCCTGAAAAAGGAAAATTGGATCTACTTTTACACTTGGGCGCAGAAGCATAAAAGTGAGAAATGCCCAATAAATGGGCAAAACTCTTATAAATATTTTGGAATAATTATCCAAGTGTAGCTTGATATTCTTCAGCTGACAGCAACTCGGATTGTTGGGACTCATCAGCAATCTGAAGTTTTATAATCCATCCTTTTCCATAAGGATCTGTATTAAGAAGTTCCGGCTGATCTTCCAATTCTTCATTAAACTCAACTACGGTACCGGATAAAGGAAGGTAAAGATCGGAAACTGTTTTCACTGCTTCTACGCTTCCGAATACATCCCCGGAATTCAGTTCATCATCTACGGTGTCTACATCCACAAAAACAATATCGCCTAATTCTCCTTGTGCAAAATCTGTGATTCCGATAACGGCGATATTTCCTTCAATTCTGATCCATTCATGATCTTTGGTGTACTTTAGTTCTGTAGGTGTATTCATCTTTTTAAATATTTTTCCAAAATTAACTAAAGAATTTGATATCGGCAAAAAAATAAAAACGTTAAAACATTAATGAAGAAGCCGCCCTAAAAGATAAGACGGCAATATTATTTAAAAACCTCCTGTGCTATCAAAAGTAAAGGTTGCTGTAATTCCAGCCCGTACTGTGGACAGCGGAAAAGCGGTGGATATTTTATATTTGGTCATCATCTGCTGATAGAAAAGTTTCAGGTTCAGATTTTGTGACACGTTATAATCTGCTGAAAGATCGATACTCAAGAGCCTTTGTCCGCCTGTAATCTGAGAATCGTTCAGTAAGATATTGGAAATTCTAGTGATATTATCGCGAAGTCTGATATCTCCGCGGATATTTAAATCTGTTGAAACCCGGCTGGTTCCCGCTCTTCTCCGGATATTGCGCGTTCCCAGACGGAAGTCTTTTATAATATATCCAAGCCCGACAACATAATCTGTACCTTCATCTTCAGTTAATGTCTGATTAACAAGACCTAACATTAACATTCGGTCTCTGTTGTAATTGGCCCGCACCTGAATATTATTCCGCAGGGTTACATCAATTCCAATCAAAGGAGCAAAAGCTTCTATATATCCAACCTGCGAGAAAGTATAAGGATTTACAAAATTTCCGTTAATGTCCCGCGATACGTTATTATAAAAATCGATACTGGATTGGATTCCGGAAACCGTTTTGGTGGCATTATATCCGTGCAAAATATCAATTTTGGAAAAATAAGCATTAATTACAGGAATATTTTTCAAACCAGAATAAACGATTCTCCAGTTGGGAAGCGGGAAACCTGATTTTTTGGGATCGCCCAAAACACCGTCCGGCGATTTACCTTCCACGGCAGCCTCGAAAGCCGGTATCAAAACATACGCATTTCCTAATCCGTAGCCATCTGTAAAGCCGTCAGGATTCGCAGTACCCGGTATACTTTGAGAAATTGCTCTGGCATTGCTGATCAGATTTCTGTAAAGTTCATCAGCACCGCCGAAAGAGGTATTGAACAACCAAGTGGTGTTGGAATAGCTCACCATATCAGTTCCGAAAGCGAAATCATGATTGGGCCTTGAAAGGTTTTGTAAATCATTGAATCCAGCTTGTGAATAATTGCGGGTGTAATTGTGCAGTGCATTGAAATCTATCCTAAGATCGTTCATCGGCATCACCTGAAGGTTCGCAGTAAAGTTTCTGTTTTCTAATTGAACATAGGGGTCTGTCATCAAACTTGAGGTACTTACCCAACCATTTTCCAATGCAATACGCCTGATATCTGACTGCGACCCCAATAAGAAACCGGCAGTTGGCCCGCCTAAAGTCTGTCCGTATCCATACCAGTTCGGTGCCGACAATAATCCCGGAAGTACGGTACCGTTATTTTCGGTGTAATTCAGATCGAGTTGCTTTATCGAGGTAAGCGCATAAGCAATACTTTGTCCGATACTGAGCTTATTTTTAAACTTATAATCTTTGTAGCGGAATCTTTTCTTTTCCCAGGCAGCAGTGTACACGGTATTCAAGGAATCAATTTCCCGTTTCCGTTTCTGCATTTTGGTATTGATATTCTGGAAATATTTCATTTTTCCAAACAGTTTCGGGAAATCCACGGTACCTGTGGCGACTATACTGTTGGTGTTTTGCCCTACAGATCCCAAACTTCCTTCCGGACTGGTAAGCATCGCAGTAGAACGGGCATTCCAATTATAGGTCATTCCATAACCAACTTCAGCATTAATAAAATCCAGATATGGAAGATGTTCAAAAGGCAATCTATAATTCGCCTGAATTCGGTGGTTGTATAAGACAGGCCTTCCTGCGCGGAAGGTATTATCAAAAATAGAACGGGTATTCATGCTGTTGACATCCAAATGATCATTCAGGGTGCGCATGGCAGAATTCACTTCCAGCTTCAGTGATCGGGTAAAATTAAATCCAATTCCATACTGCCAACCGAAGAAGAAATTCCGGTTTCGGATCACATCAAAATCGTTCCCTAAATTTCCATTCAGGATAGCATCAATATTACGGAACTGCAGTTCATTATAATTTCTGTCAATTTCTGTTCTAAAAGAAAGTCGTGTAGGAACAGGATTCAGGTTAAATTCCTTGATCCATTTCAGGTATTTTGCAGATTTTGCAGTATCGCTGATCATTTTTTGGAACGGCCGAATTACCCACGGTTTGAAACTGAAATTATAATCGATATTTCCTCTCAGATACTGTCTGTAATTGCGTTTGGTATAAATATCCCTGAAATAATCATCGTTGTAAACCATAGTAACCGAAAGGTTCTCCACATCATAAAAGCGTGGTTTGCTATCTGGTTTCACTCTTTCTTTATGCATATTCACCACGCCAATGCTTCGTTGTTGGGTGTACGTTCTGGCGACTTCCTTCAGCATCTCTTTATTTGGAGCTTCATCAAATTCCACATCGGTATCCAGGGGATTGTACTTCGGATCTTCAATAGTTTGAGAATAGGAAAGATTCACCGGAATTTTGATGCCGGTTTTTTCGGGAAGAAATTTATCTGCGTTCACAGAGGCATTAATATTAAAGGCCGATTGTGTCGTTTGTGCTCGTTCAGCAGGCCTAGAATCTATATTTCCAAAACCGACCGTAGAATAAGCGGCATTGGTATTAATCAAAGCCAGATCCGCCAAATTGAAACTGAGACTCGCATTTCCGGCATAACCTCCTTCATTTTCAATATCTGCTAAACGGATTTCATTTACCCAAAGGGTAATATCTTTCGCACTTCCGCCCGGTCCACTGGAATTTCTGACCCCAAGCATAATGGTGGTAACATCGCCCAGCGAAGGCCTTCCTTTCACATAAATTTTCTTAAATTCATTTCCGAAAGCCGTGTATGGATAGCGATCCATAATCTGTGCGCCCGATTTGTCTCTCTGAATTTTCGCATCCACAAAATGTTGCACTTCCAGATCCACTTCATTTTCAAACGGCCAGATGTCCATTGGTGAAACAGCGGTTTTGGGAGTATATTTCAGTGCAGCTTCATATTCATAATAATTGTCTGTGGCATCACTTCCCAAACGAATAAAGAATTTGGTATCCGGATCAATTTGGCCTTCATCTCTGAGATTTTCTGACTGCGCATGTACGAAAAGTTTCAACTTACGGAATCTTCTCATATCGAGTGCGGTATTTTTAAAAACTCCGCGAGCCTCATCTTTCAGGCCTTTCGCTCTCAATAATAAGGACGCTTCATTTTGTCTTTGCGCACCTGCATTTCCGCTGAGCACCTGTCTGTCGATTCCCGGAGGCAATACATAAGGTGGCTGATTCAATCCGTTTTCCTCCAGATTTACACTTCCTACTTCAAAATTCCTGTTCTGATCTGAAGGTTCGCCGATCCCTTCTCCGGAAGGTGGCACTGTATTACTTGAAATATTTTTTCCGTATTTTCTCCAATCGGAACGGATCAGATCGAAAGTTCCGAATCTCAGCGTAGCTGCTTCATCAAAACCGGTTAACAATAATCTGGCAAAACGTACATTATTCAACACAGAAGCATCGTTCGCACCGGCTGTATTCACATACGCTGACACAGGAATTCTAACGAGATACCAAGTCACCTCACTGTTGTTTCCGTTTTCAAAAGTAACCGGAACACGCTTTACATCCGCAATGTGATTATCGGTTCCTAATGCCAGACTCGCAGGATCCAGACGGATTTCATATTGATTGTAATATTCGCTTTGATCTAAGTTGAAATCCCGGTTTACATCTTCCGCATCTGGCGTTTGCGAAGCGACTTCCATGGAATTACTTTGGGAATTTCCCTCCGGATTTCGGAAATATTTATAGCGTTGCATGACCGAAGAGGCCAAACTTCCAGTAAATTTATCAGACAAATAGAACACAAAGTCATCCGCTGCAGGATCCGGAATATTGGTAATCGGATTGACAAAATTAGTTCCGAAGCGCACCGCTTCTCCGGCTCCATCCAGTCCGTCGTAACCAAGATCCTGAGCGACTCTATCGTTTCCTTCTGTAGAAAATGCATAAAGAATGGGCGGCTGTTTTGGCTGAATCCCTAAGTTGGAATTAGAAGTTGTAGCCGGTGTGGAAGGCGTGGGCAATCCGTTTTCATACTGCATCAATCCGTCCTTCAGAACATCTTCGGAAACGTTCCCTAGCTGGAGTAGCATACGCGGATTTGCTCCTAACGTATTGCCATCCGCATACGGATCCATCATCCAGAATTCTACATATTCAATATTGGAATTTACAAAATTAGAAATATTAATAGGACGCATCAATCCACCCCAACGTTGCTGCGTAGTTTCCGGATTCGGATTGACATTATATGGCCCTCTTTCCTGCGGGAAATAGGCAATATCAAAAGTACTGGTGAAAATTTGTTCTCCGGCCACAAGATCGCGGCTGTTATAAAGTTCCTGAACCTCAACTCTTCGTGAAGTATGATTGGAAACGGCATCTGCATTGATACCATTTGGTGCATTTCCTCCGACTCCCCAAAATCTTGGATCGATATTATACCAAGAAATGAGCGCTCTTCCATTACCGTTGGTGACATCATCATTTTTTCCTGCGCCGGCAAATACCGGATCACTCTGATTCAGCTCAGGTTTTGAAGCTAATGCCCAAGCAGCAGGTTCTTTTAATGAAATTCTTGAAGTCGTTTGCTCAAAATCATCTACATACGATTGATTATTAATCGCACTATTAAGACCCGGAAGCAAATACGCTGCCTCCATTTTAAAATTAAGATTGGAAGGTGCCTCGGTATTCACCAAAGGAATTTTATCCGTAAAACGGGTTAAAAACGGCAACTGGTTGTTGTACATCATATTGACCCCGAACATCGTATTGTTGACGGCTTCTTGGCCGAAATTCACTTTCTGGGTCAGCGGCGATTCGGAATAATTCACCACAGTTCCTCCAAACAGAAAATTTTCACTCACCCTTCGCTCAAGATTTAATCCCAAAAATCTCTTCTGCTGCGTATTGAAAGTAAGTTGATTTTCGAGAGAAATATTAATGGCCTGCCCCGATTGTTTTACCTGTTCATTGATAATGGTTACCTGTCCCAGCATATAATCGACGGTATAATCGATGCCTTCAGTAAGCTGTACTCCGTTGGCTGTGACTTTCACAGAACCTTGCGGAACATTGATAGCACCGAGAGAAATTCCCTGTCCCTGCGATCCTTGATATCGGCCTTCCATGGTGTATCGCAGCGCAAGATTGCTTTGTGATGCCACCTGTTTCTGTTGGGTATAAAGATCTGTGAAAACGTATTGCGGATCATTACTTCCCAGAACTCCGGCCATGTAGCTTCCAAAAGGCTGCACCTTGGTGAATAAAAGTTTCCCTTCTTCCGGACGAATAGTGATTTGCGGAACAAAATCGAAAATTCCGTCACCCAGAACGCCATTGTTATTCTGGACATCATTATGAAGATTCAAACGATCCCAGTTCAGAAGTTTCAGAAGATTCGTATCCTGAACAGGAGTATTGGGCAGATAATTAAGTTTACCACCCGTTTGAGTATCCCGATAATAGACATTTAACATGAAATTCTCCGGGCTGATTTGCATCGATTCCAAAGAATAAATATTCTTCATCATCAAATTCCACATCGGAGAAGTTGTTTTTACATTGGTATTCGGCTTCAAAACTTTGGTAATAACCACCGGACTTTCCTCGGAAAATTCACCGATTTTGTACACCTGATTTGAACCACTGACGGTGTAGGAATAAGAAACCGAAAGGAGTTGATTGTCATTCAGCCTTTGATTCAAAGAAATATATCCGAGTTGCGGATGAAATTTGAATTCATTTTCTGAAAGTTTTCTGGCTTTTCTGTTAAAAATGAAGTGTTCGCCATCCTGAAAGGTTTCGGGAGTTCCCGAAGCGTTGGGTAAACTTTGGCCGTTAATTGTGTTATAGGCCGTGTTAATATCTCTAAGTCCCGGCCCGAGTCCGTTCACCAACTGGTAAAGATTGTTCTGCGAATTGTCCGGATAACCCGAAATACCATCTCCCAAATCCCGGATTCCGACAATACTTTTCTGAAAAGAAAGACTGCTGTTGCCCTGATCCAAAACCCAAACTTCAATCCTGTTGATGCTGACTCTCGAATTGATCTGAGGATAATTTAGAAGTGCATTATCATACTGATTAAGGAAATAATGGTTCAAAAAATAATGCTGGTTGTCATCATATTCAATGGCATTAATTTTAAAAGTATTCATAACACCTCCGCCTTGTACCACGATATTACGGGCTTCTCCCTGCTGTTGGGAAAACACAAGTGTTCCGTAGGTTTTTCCGGCCTGAAATTCAGTTTTGATTCCGAAAAGAGATTCCGAGCCTCGAATGAGGCTGGTGGAAAGTGGCATATTTACATTTCCGAGTTCCACTCTTTTGATAAATTTATCTTCGCCACCGGTAGTAGGATCATGCAGACCTTTGGTTTGAAGATCTTTCCAGGTTCCTTTTGCCTGCCACACCAGGTTCATCTTATTCTCAAAAGCAAATCCGCTTTGGGTATCGTAATTGGCTTTCAACTGGAGATTCTCACCTACTTTACCTAAAAGTCCCAACTGGATTCTCTGATCGATATCAAAGGCGAAACTTGTTCTGTTTTGAGGAAGAATGAGTGGATTATCAATTTTCTGATACAATCCGCCGACATCGAATGAAGCAAAACCCGACGGAATAATTTCAATTTTATTTCCTCCGAAAATACTTTCGAATAGTTTGTTGCGAATGCTCATGGCCGGAATTAGGCCTCTTCGCCGGGCTTCATCTTTATCTTTCCGGAAGAGCAAACTGTACTGGTCAGACTTGTCTTTGTAATAATCTCTCGCTGCCTGAGCCATCATGAAATCCTGATATTCCCGGGGTGTCATCACATACGGAGGCCCGGTCACAATTTCGCCGATCTTGGGATACACATAATACATTCCAGTTTGAATATCATAAAATCCTTCATATACTGTAGGATCCGGCAATTGATATTCCTGCCTTACGGAAGCTTCGGTTTCGGGATTTTGCTGCGCATTTGCACGGGATATTCCCAGACACAAAAGTATTGCTGCAAACAGAGGATATAGAGAGATTTTGTTTTTCACAGAAAGTGTTACATGTTTTTTAAAATTTGTTTTACCAAATCTTCAACGGAATAATCCGGATACTGTTTCAGAATTTTGTCGGCAATTCTCTCGCTCATTTTTCTTGGAATGCCCAATACTTCTAATGCTGATAACGCTTCATCTTTTACTTTATTATCCGCAAATGTAGAAATATTTTCCGCAGAAACATTGAATTTTAATACTTTATCCCGAAGATCGACAATGATGCGTTCGGCGGTTTTGACACCTATTCCCTTTACTTTTTGCAGCAAAGCGCTGTTGCCGTTTCCGATAGCTCCGGCAATTTCCTGCAGGCTGAGCGATGACAGCACCAACAATGCAGACACAGCACCCACTCCACTAACGGAAATTAACAAATTAAACATTTCTTTTTCTTCCTTGCTGAAAAAACCAAACAGCTGATGGCTGTCCTCACGAATAATTTGCTGTGTAAAAAGAAAAACCGGTTGTTGATGTACCAATTTCTGTGATGTCTGTAAGCTAATGCCGACATAATAACCGATCCCATTTACGTCGATGACGACATGTGTCGCTCCCAATTCCTGCACAATACCTTTCAGAGAATAGATCATAATTCAATTTGAAGATTTCAAATATAAACATTTATCAGAAAACGAGCGGAGTTTGGGTTGAACCTATTTGGAAAGACAAGATTGTCGGTAGATTAATAGGTTAATTATTTAATCGCTAAATGGATAACCTGTAAACGGCAAATATTATCTTCTGGTTCTTTTTGGATTTTTGGCTTCTTCCTCTGCACGTTTTTTTGCAGCCTCAGTTTCAGCAGCCTGGAAAAGTGGATTATCAGAAATGTATTTGATTTCTTCGTAATCGGGAGAATCGAGAAAAATGTCCTGCCATTTCAGAAGCCGGTCTTTCGTATTCCAGTTGAAACCGGGCAGAAACCGCTGCTCATCAGAGATTTTGCTCATCGGATGAATATCGGTTATGGCACCAATATTACAGGAAATAATTTGAATTTTCCGTTCTTCAAACAGTGCTTCAATAATTCCGCAGGTGGAAAGCGCTACACCTATTCTCACCGGTTCTTTCGTCTCTTCGTTTTGATCGTCTGCATACGTAACAGCTTGTGCATTCCCGATAACATGAGCGAGATGGATCTCATTTTCTTTGTAATAAATAGTCATCAACTTGCCCTTCACCTGATGAAATTCATCTTTCAGGTTCAGAGAATCCACTTTGCTGATGGCAAACGCATTTCCGTTAACTTTCAGGGAATCAATATATTCATTTTCGACATTAAAATAGGCTTTAATTTCATCGCCTGAAACCTGTTTCGCACCGCTCCACGCAATAGGATTGACGGTAAGATGCAGTATGCCGTCGGTTTCGTTAAAACTAAGAGAATCGCCTCTTGCCTGAATATTGGTTTTAAAGAATCTTGCTTTTTTATAAGCCCGAAGATAGCTTTTCTTTTGGCCTACAGAATCCATTTTCTGATACGCCAGAATTTTCTCGGCTGAAAAGTACGCAGAATCTTTCTCCAGAATTTTCACGGCATAAGGTTTTTCTGTCACCATCGCCGAATCTATTTTCTGAAAAATTTCGCCATATTCTCCTTTGATGTAGCGTTTTTCTAACGGATCATTCAAAGTGACATTCCCCCTTGCTGTGCCAAATCCGGTAATTCTGTTGAAATACATTGCATCGCCCACAAGGGTTTTATCATTGTAATAAATAATAGAATTTTCATTGAGCCAGACTTCCTCCGTATTCTGATTATAGGTCCCTTTTTCGGTGTATACTCTGTTCTTCGGATTATCCCGGTTGATCATCGTTGTAGGTCCGTTGAACGTGGTGACATTGGTGTTTTGGTTCTGAATAAAATTAGTTCCGTCTACGATATACTGGCGGTTTTCAATTTTAACATTTCCTGTAAAATCGATCATTTTCGTGGCCACGTTATAAGATGCAGATTTGGAATACATCACACTTTGTCCGTCTGTAATAGTTCCTCCGGTATTGAAATATGCTCTGTTTGAAAGCCGGTCATAGTACAGCGTTTCAGTCCGAATGGTTTGTTTGGGATCTGTAAGAACCACATTTTTTTTTGCAATTCCCCGTTGTGAATCGCCATCATATTCCATTTCACCGGAAGTAATAACGGAACCGTCAGTATTTACCAACTTTACATTTCCTATGGCTTTTATAAAATTGTCTTTTTCATACCAGATCACAAGATCTGCAGTAAGCACCGATCCCTGATGTTCAAAATGGACATTGTTTTCGAAGAAGGTATTTCCGTCGTAGCGTTTCGGATCTTTTTTAACAAAATCTGCATGTACCAGTTTCACTTTTTCACCCTGCACTGCTCCCGGTTGCTGCGTAAAGAAAGGATCTTTTACCAGAGGTGTAGCAGGTGTAATTTGTGCGGACAGATGGACGGCCAGACAAAGAAATACGGCAAATAATTTTTTCATTCTTCCTTTTTGGTACCGTAAAAGTACAGCGAGTGCGAATCAATATTTACGCCAAAAGCCTCTTCAATAGAGCGTTTGATGCCCTGAATTCTCGGATCACAAAACTCAATGATTTCGGCAATTTCTTTTCCTGAATCTTTTCTGTAAATCACCAGATGGTCGTGCTGCTTGTCGAAGTAAGATTTTTCATACGAAGAGGAAGAAAGCGTTTTCTCCCCAAACTGATGTCTCCGGATTAACCCGGCATCCAAAAAAATTTCTATGGTATTGTAGATGGTTGCTTTGGATACATGATATTTCTTTTGCATCATCACCAGATAGAGATCATCCACATTAAAATGGTGATCCATCCCATAAATTTCTTCGAGAATAGTATAGCGTTCCGGTGTATTTCTCAGGTTATTTTCCAGAAGATATTGCCTCAAAACACTTTTAATCTGCGTAATATTATTTTCTTTATGTATCAAATCCATTGCCTCAGTTTGGTGCAAATTTATTGAATTTTTATCAGACTTGGTTTTTTAGCTATTGTTGAGAAAAGTATTAAACAAACATGATTTTCTATTACTCTGGAAAACTTTAAAACCCTGATGAGATATAAAATACAAACTCTTGAATATGAAATATTAAGAACGGTCAAGTTTTTTCTTTTATAATCTGTCGGTTTTATATTATCATTTTTCTGCCCGCTTAATTTTTTTCGTGACAATATCCTGATCAAGCAGCGGCGCCGATTCTACCACCACATTGTGTGGAGATACACCCCAGGTTTTGAAATCGTCGCTGCCAATGTATTTCACGAAATTGTAAATGTTGAGAGTAATTTTTTCTTTCACCGTGAGTAGCGTATCGTTAATATAAGTATTATCGATGATCACATACTTCAAATCCGGCGGAATATTGTGTTTCCACAACGAAGGATGGTTGCTCCGCGACGGAATAACGCCTTGTTCCATCAGGTCTTTCAGCACGTCATCAAAATAATCGTTAATTCGCCGGTCAATCTTAAATCCGAGCATGAAGTTGATTTTATAAATGGTTCCGGCCACCACTTCTTCTACCGTATAAGAAAAGGTGTAAGGTGCTTCCTGATTGACAATATTCAGAATAAAATAATGGTCAGCTCTTTTGGGCTGTTTGCGGATGATGGAATAAATAATTTTAGATTCTATTTCGCCTTCTTTTTTTGCTCTGCTCAAATACGCCAGATTCGTGGCATATTTGGGAATCGATTCATCCAGTTTCATATCAGTAATCACCGGAGTATACTTTTTGAAATCAACAAACTTGATGAATTTGGTTTTGATACGCCGCCCGTTGTACCAGGCATACATACAGGTTCCGATAAATCCGCCCAAAACAATAGTGAGCCAGCCCCCATCAAAAAATTTAATAATATTCGCACTGAAAAAACCGAGTTCAATAAAAAGATACACCGTTGAAAACATCGCCACCACCAAAGGATGCATCCTTTTGCGACGCAGCCAAAAGATGAGCAGGACAGTGGTCATCAACATAGTAATGGTGATGGTAAGCCCGTACGCAGCTTCCATTTTCCCCGATTCCTGAAAATAAAGAACTACAATAATACACAGCAACAGCAGGCCCCAATTAATTCGCGGAATATACATCTGCCCTTTCACACCGCTTGGGTAATCTATTTTCTGATTGGGCCAGAAATTAATAGACATCGCTTCAGAAAACATCGTGAACGAACCCGTGATCACCGATTGGCTGGCGATGATGGCCGCAGCCGTGGCGAGCAAAACCCCGGGAAGCAACACATACTCCGGCATGATGCCAAAAAAGGGATTCATGCCCGTTTTTTGCACCATATCCGCATGATCCAGCAACCAGGCTCCCTGGCCGAGATAGTTCAGAATCAGCATTACTTTAACAAAAATCCAACTGACCCGAATATTGTTTTTTCCGCAATGCCCCAGGTCAGAATACAGCGCTTCCGCCCCCGTTGTACAGAGAAATACTGCTCCCATAATCACCATTGCACTCGGCGAGTGGGTGATGAGTTTATACGCATAATACGGATTAAAAGAATTGAATATTTCAACGTGATCAAAAATATGGATTGATCCAAAAAAGCCCAGCGATAAGAACCAAAGAATCATCACCGGCCCAAAAAACTTCCCGATAAATCCGGTACCAAATTGCTGAATAAAAAAAACAATCACCAGAATAGCACAGGTAATGAGCACCACCGGAGTATTGGGATTGTACATCTTCAGCCCTTCTACGGCAGAAATGACCGTGAGCGACGGCGTAATGACACTATCTGCCACCAATGTTGCGGCCCCAATGAGCGCGATGATATAGAGCCACGTTTTTTTGGATCTTTTAATCAGAGAATACAGTGCGAGAATTCCACCTTCCCCTTTATTATCCGCGCGAAGTGCGATAATCACATATTTCAGGGTGGTTTGCAAAGTGAGAGTCCAGATGATGCATGAGAGCGCACCTTCAATGTATTCGTTCAAAGGAAGCGAATTCTCTTTGGCGGCCACAATAGCCTTCATCACATACAACGGCGAGGTTCCGATATCCCCGAAGACGATTCCCAGCGATACAACTACTCCCAAAAAGGAAAGTTTCTTCAAATTGAACGGAGTTGCCGATTCCTCTCTTGTCATATGATCGAAAATATCGGCAAATTTAGATGAATAAAACCTTATATTTTGTTACTTTTTTTAAATGGAAAAACCTCGTTTTGAAAGTTTCTATCTATAATAGAAAAGAAAATCAGACACAAAAAAACTCCCATTTAAGGGAGCTTTATTTATGCTTTAATGTACATTGCTTTTTTAATTTCCTCTTTCACTTTTTCAAGTTTCGGAAACCATTCTGCAAATAATGCCGATGAATAAGGTGCCGGAGCATCGGGCGTCGTAATTCTCTTGATGGGCGCATCCAGATAATCGAAGGCTTTCTGCTGCACCATGTAAGTAATTTCTGAAGCTACGGAACCAAATGGCCAGGCCTCTTCCAGTACCACGAGACGGTTGGTTTTTTTAACAGAATTCAAAACGGTATCATAATCCAGTGGACGCACGGTTCTTAAATCAATCACCTCAACAGAGATTCCTTCTTTTTCCATATCTTCAGCCGCCTGCATTGCGAGTTTCATGATTTTTCCAAAAGAAACCAGAGTCACATCTTTTCCTTCTTTTTTAATATCTGCTTTTCCGATAGGCAGATAATATTCTTCTTCGGGAATTTCCATTTTATCGCCATACATCTGCTCAGATTCCATGAAAATCACCGGATCGTTATCCTGAATGGCAGTTTTCAAAAGTCCCTTTGCATCATAAGGATTGGACGGCACCACGACTTTCAGTCCGGGACAGTTGGCGTACCAGCTTTCAAAAGCCTGAGAGTGGGTAGCTCCTAACTGGCCTGCAGAAGCTGTAGGCCCGCGAAATACAATAGGACAGTTCCATTGGCCACCACTCATCTGACGGATTTTCGCAGCATTGTTTATGATTTGATCAATTCCTACCAGCGAGAAATTAAAAGTCATAAATTCCACGATGGGCCGGTTTCCGTTCATCGCTGCCCCTACAGAAATTCCGGTGAAGCCCAATTCGGCAATCGGCGTATCGATTACTCTTTTGGGTCCAAATTCATCCAGCATTCCTTTGGACGCTTTGTAAGCACCATTGTATTCTGCCACTTCTTCACCCATGAGAAAAATGGATTCATCTTTGCGCATTTCCTCACTCATTGCCTGAGCAATCACTTCACGGAAAGTATATTCTGCCATGATCTTTCTAATTTTAAAGTTCACAAAAATAATGAAAATTTTGTTACCTCGGGCAACCAACCTCGGTTTCTCTATATTGGCGGAAGAGTTGTGAAATAGAATCGGGTAATTGATTAAATGTTTAAGCAGTAAAAAAAAATCAGCAATAACAAAATACTGCTGATTCATCTTTCAAGTGGCGGATTTATCCTTCCACTTTATGCCAGGTCTGTGTTCTTCCGATTAACGAAAAACCTACATATCCTCTTACATTCAGCTTGTCACCGTCTTTTTTGATGGTGCATTTGTATTCTTTTCCTCCTTTTGGATTGACAATCGTACCCCCAGTAAATTCATCTCCTTTTTTCTCCAGACCACGGATGATTTCGAGACCTATGAGTGGTTTTCCGTTCCGGTCGCCTTTGCAGTCTATACAGGTATTGTGACTGGGTTTTGCGAGCAGCTGAATGATTTTACCGTAATATTTACCGTCCGATTTCTTGGTGATTTCGACGATAGATTTGGCTTTTCCCGTTTCATCATCGATGGTTTTCCATTTTCCCTCGATCTGTGCAAAGGAAAACACGCCCGCTGTAAGAGCTATGAACGTAAGTGCAATTTTTTTCATATTAATAAGGTATTTGTTGTAGCATTTTTGTTTTGATAAAAATAATTAAAAATTGTTAAGTGACAAATTTATTATTATTCACATCATGCTATTTCTATTAAAACATCTTTATTAATGTAATTTCCTGTTAATCACCCTGTCCATATAATCCTGATACCAAGCTTTACAAAGCTTAATTCCTTTTTCTATTTCTGAGTTATTTTCCTTTCCGAGGAGATTTTTTTCCATATTCAAATCCGACTGTGCATACACTCCTACCACCTCATTTCCGTTGAATCTGTAGATATAATTCCCGATGATCATCTGTTCATTAATGGAATCGGAATTAACAATGAGATGCGGATACTGCTTTGCGGAAACCAGGCTTCTGCCCCAGCTCCGGATTTTTTTATTGTATCCCATAAGATCTGCCAACGTGGGATAAATATCCATTTGCTGTGCCAGTTCATAATTTACGCCTTTCAATTGGTATTCAGGATTCGGGGAATAAAACAAAATAGGAACGGCGTATCGGTTCATCGTTTTTTCATATTCTGGATAATACACCTGATTGGTATGATCGCCGGTAATCACGAAAATCGTATTGTGAAACCACGGTTTGTTTTTGACACTTTCAAAGAATTGACGAATGGCCCAATCCGTATACTGCATTGGCTGATGCATTTCGATGTTTCCTTTTTTGAATTTTCCCTGGTATTTTTCAGGAACTCTGAACGGATGATGAGATGATGCCGTAAACATGGTGCTCATAAAAGGTTGCTTTTTGCCGATATTCTCTCCAAAATACTGCAGAAAAGGCTCATCCCAGATGGCCCACATTCCGTCGAAATCTTCATCGTTATTATACTCCGTTTTTCCGAAATAATGCTGAAAGCCAAGAATATTTCCAAACCCCTGAAAGCCCATAGAACCATTAGGAGCGCCATGATAAAAAGACGTGTCATACCCCAACTCATTGCATACCGATACAATGGATTGAATTTTCTGATTGGAATAAGGCGAACTGGTAAAAGCATCTGTCAGCGTTGGAATTCCGGCCAGAATACTGCTCATTCCGTGAATGGACTGTCTGCCGTTCGCAAAAGCATTGGGAAAAATAAGGCTTTCCTTCGCCAGACTGTCAATAAATGGGGTATATGAAACAAAATTTTCAATATTTCTCTCCCGGTTAAAAGCTCCTGAATATTCTCTACCAAAAGATTCCACGATGAAAATAACAATATTCGGGCGTTCTTTTACGCTTCTGTTGTAAGTTTTGTAAGGATGAATATTCTCTTCAATAAACTGTTGCTCCACAAAATTCACCAAACGGAAATTATTACTGTTGATGGTACGGATGAAGGAAAAAGTACTGTTGAGCACCACATTTCCCTGAGCGGGATTCTTCACATGTTTATTGGCATCCACCATATTAATCGGGCGCGTGCTGTGCCGGAAATCGCCACGGATTCCCCCTACAGCCAGCGTGGCCACAGCGCAGAGGGTAACAATGGAAAAAAAGAAATATGGAATGAGTTTCTTTGGCTTTTTAAATTGGACATTTACTTTTCTGTACAACCAAATCCATAAAGCCATGAGAACGAAAAACCAGATCAACACAAAAGGATGCTGCATCACGGAAACGCCGAAAACCTTAAACAGATTCGATTCGTGCTGTGCCACTTGCATTGCCGCAATCGTAAGACGAGTCTGACTGAATTTAAAGTAAATGAAATCCCCAAAGTTTAAAGAATACGCAATTCCGTTGGTGATAAAATAAATCCAGAACAGCATCTTTTGGTAATATTTTTTGGTATTCACCATCACCGGAATCAGGCTGAGCAGAATAAATAGGCTGTTCACATAAAGAATAGCAGTGGTGTCGAAGGCGATGCCATGCCATGCCAGGTTGAGGTAATCTGAAATTCCATCCACCTTTATCAGGTCTTTATTATAAAACCAAAACAAAAATCTGGCGACCTGGTAGAAAAAATAAGCCAGAAAAAGGCGGTAAAATAAAGCCACGACCTCTCCCGTCCGGTATTCTTTAAAAAAATTCATAGGCGCAAATTTACATTTATTTCATATACGGTTCACATTCAGAACACTGAACCTTGGGGTTATGAACCAATAAAAAACGCTATTTTTGCAATATGAATTTTTTCCGCAACCAGCTGGCCAATATATTCACTCTTGGAAACCTGTTTTCCGGAACTATTGGCGTTATTCATCTGATTCAAAATGACCTTCACACAGCTTTTCTCTGTATGGTGATTTCTCTGGTTCTGGACTTTCTTGACGGTTTCGTTGCTCGGGCTTTAAAATCCAGTTCCAGCTTGGGTGCCCAACTGGATTCCTTAGCTGATATGGTGAGTTTCGGGGTTCTTCCCGGCATTGCCATGTTTCAGATGCTGGGACCTTTTGGTTCAGAAATTTTCGGCATTTCTCTTCCTTTTGAAATTCAATATCTCGGGTTGTTCATCACCCTCTTTTCCTGTTTGAGGCTTGCCATTTTCAATATCGATGATGAACAGAAATACTTTTTCAAAGGCCTCAATACGCCCACCAATACGGTGCTGATTCTGGGATTGCTTTATACTTCGCACGAAAGTGCTTTTGTCACTTCTTTGGTGGAAAGTCCGCTTTTTCTGCTTGCGCTTACGGCACTCAGTTCGTGGCTGCTCATCAGCCCGATCCGGATGATTGCGATGAAATTCAAATCGAAAAGAATTCAGGACAACCTCCCCAAAATCGTTCTGGCAGCAGGCGCGGTTCTTCTTTTACTTTTCTTCAGAACCCTTGCACTGCCGATGCTGGTGCTTTATTATATTTTGGTTTCGGTAATTTTTCAAAAGCATCTGAGATAATCATTCGACATCAACCGCAATTCTTTAAATTATTTTTATGAACTTAAAACTATATAAACCACTTTGTGTATTCGATCTGGAAACGACCGGAACCAACGTCGGGAAAGACCGGATTGTAGAAATCTGCATTCTGAAAGTATATCCTGATGCATCGCGCGAGAGCAGAACCTGGCTGGTAAATCCTGAAATGTATATTCCGAAAGAGGCGGCAGCCATTCACGGTATTACGGATGAGGACGTGAAAGATGCACCGAAATTCCGTGATATTGCACCGAAAATTATGGAAATGATTTCCGGAACCGATCTTGGAGGATTTAATTCTAATCGTTTTGATGTACCCTTGTTGGCCGAAGAACTATTGAGAGCAGGTCATGATTTCGATCTCAGCAAATTCAAACTGGTAGATGCCCAGACGATTTTTCATAAAAAAGAACCGCGGAATCTTACTGCTGCGTACCGTTTTTACTGTCAGAAAGAACTGGAAAACGCCCATTCTGCGGAAGCCGATGTTCTAGCTACGTTTGAAGTTCTGGACGCTCAGGTAGCCCATTACGACGATTTACCGAATGATATTGCCGGACTGAGTGAATTTTCCTTCCACAGCCGTTTTGCAGACCTGGCAGGATTTATTGCTTTTGATGATGACCAAAAAGAAATCTTCACTTTCGGGAAATACAAGGGACAGCGGGTGAAAGATGTTTTTCAGAAAGACTTAGGTTATTACGGCTGGATTCAGAATGCCGATTTTCCACTATACACCAAAAAGGTACTGACAGGAATACAGCTCCGTTCGAGATTTTAAACCCCAACAGAGCGCATAAAAAAGCCGTTACGCAAATCTCCGTAACGGCTTTCATTATATCAATTCTATCATTTATTTCTAATCATCAGTTTCGTGCTTCCGTAGTTGATGTCTGACCCTGTGATATTCATGATCAGAACTCCTGTCGGAAGGCTGAGGTTTTCAAACAACAACTCATTCCGGCCTTCATTCAGAAAAACTTTGGAACTGTACTGAATTTTCCCGGTCATGTCATAGATGGTGACATTCGCAAAAGTATTGATTTCGCTGTACAACAAAGCATTGAATGTTCCGTTGGAAGGATTCGGATACACCACATATTCATTCTTCATCAGCGTCAGCAGGCTTTCATAACCTTCGGGTGCCGTTTTGGTGAATTTAACGTCTTTAATGACCAAATCCAACATATTGGTTTCTGCTTTTGCCGGCAAAAAGGTGAAAGTAAGTGTAGTGAGGTCTTCTACCTTCATTTTCGCACTGTTGCCTTCAGATTTAAAATAATCGAAAGGAATATAATAGGTCTGTTCGTAATTTTTAATATTCAGCGGCGCTTTATACTGGTTTTTCCACTCTTTCACCGAAGATTTTACCAGGCCGATATCCAGCAGTCCACTGCCTTTTGCCGTGAAGGCGATAAATTTATATTCGCTGTAATCATCAGGAAGATTTCCCGGATATAAAGATTTGTACAAGGTGATGTAATCATCCGTCTTAGTGGTCAGATTTACCGTTCTGTGCACGGCTTTTTCGTCATTTTTGTACACCCTGTCGAAATTATTGTACACTCTGTAATTCTCAATTTTGGTGTACTGCTTATCATAATCCAGTCCCCAGTTTCCGTCTGCATGGTAGAAGGCATCTTGGATCTGTCCGTTGACTTTAATAAGCCCGTCAAATTCATAAGAATCCTTAATTTCGATGGAGACAGTCTGTTCCCCGTCGGAGTTCAGTGGTTCGTAGCGCATTCCGTATCCGTTGGTTTCGGTATGGTTCTCTTCCATTTCAATTTCGATAGATTGCCCTCTTTCCACACTTCTCAGTTTCATCACCAGATTGATTCCTTCTCTGGAAATTTTCGCAGCATAGGTTTTGGGAAGTTTTTGAACTTCTGTCTGAATGACCGGAAGCGAACCGTTGAGATTCGTTAGAATATCTTCTACCAGTTTCACCGTATATGCAGGAGTTGTAGCCCAAACCTGGAAGTTATACACATCCTTCGACTGGATATATTCCTTCACGAACCAGTTGGTCTGAAGCGAATAGTGAGAGTCTGTATCATTCAGCCCGACCGCAAAAGAGATGGCATACTCTACCGACCCATTTCGTTGTTTAATGGCCTGTTCCAGGAAGTTATACCCTTTTATTTTTACGGTTTTCACGTACAGTATTTCCGCACCTCTCAGCCTGTCGCAGGATGCCTTGGTATGGTTGTAGACTTTATTGGCCGTTCTCACTCCCAATACGACGGCCTTTGTTTTCGCGCTCAGTGAGAAATCCACACTCAGCACTTCCTCAGCTATGGTATAATCCAAAATATCGGTAGGAGATGTAACATGAGCTACACTCCCGGGCACCAACTGTGATGGAAACATATTTAACATCGTAAGTCCCGCGAGGGAGTTCTGAGAAGCATAATATCCGTTATTGGCAGCCAGTACATTTTTATTAAAGATCAAGGCATCTGTTTTCTCGAGCTTCGTTGGAAGACTTTTCTTTTTTCTTTGCAAATATCTTTTGGTTACGGCATCTCCCAAGCTTTCACTTTCGAGTCCACCGTCGTTTCCGGGGCTAACGTCGTCGGCTTCAATGATGATGGGAATTTCAAGCAATCCAGCGCAACCGTTCGCATCCAAAGTATTTACCGTCACGATGTACAGGCCTGCTTCTGTGAAGCTGAAATTCACTACACTCTGATTCGGGAAAAGTCCCGTTCCTCCTCCCTGCAGATTCCAGGAAAAACTGTTGAAGATATTTACATTGGCTAAAGTCAGTTGCTTGGTCACCGAACCATTTCCGGGCACTGAACCCGTGATATTCACCACTGGAGTTACCGACTGATACACCGTCACCGTGCTGGTTTCGGTATTATATCCGGCTGCGTTGGTAGCAATCATCGAGACTGTATACGTTCCTGGAGTTGTGTATGATTTTACAGGATTCATCACCGTGCTGATGGTACCGTCGCCGAAATCCCAATGATACGTTACGGGATCCGTTCCCGTAGTGGTATTGGTAAAAACAAATGAATGATCTGACAGACATTGTGCTGCAGCATTCACGGAAAAATCTGCTACAGGAGCAATTACAGGAGCCACAACGCATGATGGCAGTGAAGCAGAAAAGTTGGCGTAATGCATTTCCCCGGCATTCTGTTTAAAAGATTTTGCAATCAGCTGTCCTTCAATATTACTGTTATGTCCATTCTTATCCACATCAGCAAAAGGCGCAAAAATGGTTCCTTCTACAGTATCACCGTTGACCATTTTGATCTCGGTAGCGTTATAAAAATTATAAATCACATACGGGCAATTGGCTTTTCCGCCAAATCCGGGCTGGTTCCACACTTTCCAGTTGAAACTTCCTGCAGCATTCACATTAATCACCAGAATTCTGTTGGCATTTGGCTGATTAACGAACGTAATTTCCGAAACACTGTTCAGATCTGTTCCCTTAATATTCAGATAATTAATTCCGTTCTGCAGTGTTATTTTAATCTGATTCGGAAGATTGGCAATATCCACTGGATTCCCGTTCGGATTGCTAAGTTGTGCATTATGGGTACATTGGGAAAGATCTAACGAAGCCGCTCTCATTTGCGTAAAAGCAGCGGCAAAATCAATCAGATTGCCTTCATTCACCGGGTTATTTTGCGGGCCTACATTTCCGAAAAACGGGGCATTGTTTTGCAAAGAAATCCGGGGAGTGTTGTCATAGCCACCGTTGTTTTTGGTAATTCTGATATTGGCATTAGCATTATTATTGTCTTTATACCAAACCTTTGCGCTTGTAAGATCTCCTATTTTCACATAACCTTTATTCAACTTCAGGTCGCCGTTGCCCTGGAAAACCAGTTTTCCGCCTATTAAGAGGCCAATCGTCTGTCCGCCGACCAGAAAATTTCCGGCATTGTGAATGGCCACCTGATAATTTCCGGCAATTGTCAGATTACCTCCGGCGGCAACCGAGCCTTCCGATTCATTGGATTTGAGTTCGAGATTGTTTTCTACAAAAACGTTAAAGCCCAAAGCATGACTGACAGGGTTCTGAGATCGCAGGAAGGATCCGCACAGAAGCAGCACCCAAACTAAGAATAGTTGTGTTTTCATTTGTGTTTTTTATCATTTACGCAGCAAAGATAATTCATTTTTGAAGTTCTTTTACAGAACTTTCTATTTTTCACATATTATCTGTAAAACATCATGTCAATAGGAGGTGTTTTGATACTGCGACACTATTTTATTTCACGTAAAAACGCAAAGATGAATTCGCTAGATTCATGCAAAGGCGCAAAACGTTAAATTGCACCGGATACGGATTGCAAATCCACGACATCGGAACGTTGCTTTTCTTCGGTTTTAAGCATGCAAAAGTTACACAACTTGCAAGCAAGCATGTTCATGGATGGCCTTCCTCAGTGCAGATGAAGTAGAGGTTTTCAACTCTGTTTACCTCGGCAGCATCACCGTCAGCCGATTTATTAAAAAAAAGAAACCGGCACTCCATCCGCATTTCCATTTCAGAGGATGCGGATTTATCTCACACATTTTATAAATTGGATAAGCTATATATAAAAAATTTTATTAATTTAATCAGCTGAAAATATGTATTCGTATTGGACGAATTTATACTCATAGGTTTTTTTATACTTGTATTCGCTGGACTCCCAATCGGGCTTGGATGCTTATTTTATTTTATTCCAAAAAAACTTGGTTATCCTAAAACAGCTAAATATCTGACAATCGGTTATGGACTAGTAATCTTAATCTTCGGTCTATATACCGCATTTGAAGATCAATTTTTCACGAAAAACAACACCATAGAATTAGTGAAAGACCAAGGCTTAAAGTTGATGGACGAATTTGATTTAACAGAAAATAAATCAATGTCTGCAATCGGAGATTACTACCATATTTTTACACTAAGAATTTCCAAACGTGATTGATTTTACATCATTGGAAATTGGTAGAAATCAAAACTTAAATCACATAGCTAAAGGATACTTTAAAACTAAGATTCAATAAAAATACCGAATAGAATGAAAAAACATAGGAAGATATTTTACGTTAGCGGAATGATAAGTGTACTCTTTACGGCACCCCTTTTTTGGTATTTTTCAAAACCTACTCTTGAGAAAATGAATTTGAGAGTTTTGGATATTGGACTTCCAGCAAAGGCAAAAAATGGTGAAAAACTTCTTGAATCTGCTAAAATCCCAATGGATGGCTGGAACTATAAAGAAATACGATTACCCGCAGATTTCACTGAAGCTACCGAAAAGAAAATGTTAAATTTGGTGAATAAACTGCAATCAGAAAAAATTGAAAAGAGTGGATTGAAAATCAAGTTTTCGAAAGAAAATTCTTATGGAGATATAGTGAAATTGCTAAATATTATGCTGAAGACAAATCAAGAATATTATGGTTTTGATTTGGAGAGAAGTAATAGTCTCTATATTTTATATTATAAGCCACCGAAAAAAGAAGAAAATCTTTTTTACGGTGATCAAGATTTTACCTATTCAAAACAGAAAGATTACCATTATCACCACTCTTCATTTTGGCAAAGACTAATTAAATTTTCGCCTAGAGAAAGTTTTTACTTAATTTTTGGCTTCTTAATTTTAGTTTACTGTACAATTTTAAAACCTAAATTAACCTTAAATATATAAAAACTTAGTGGAATAGCGGGTCTAAAGTAACAAACATCCTTTTTCAATAATTTACAGACACAATTGTAAACTGCTTTTCCGTTTTTTCCAGTTTCAGTTTCACTGTTTCGCCCACTTTTTTATCCATAAAAATCTTTGCAATGGGAGAAGTAAACGCGATCTTTTTGTTGGCAATATTGGCCTCGTCCACGCCAACGATCTGATAGTTCTGAATTTTGGAATCTGAATCCACCTTAAAGAAAACTTCAGCACCAAAACGGACTTTATCTTTTGGCTGTTTCGAAAGGTCAACGATTTTTGCGCTTGAGATCCGGTCGTTCAGCAAATCCAATTTAGCATTGATAAAATTCACCGTAATCCGTTTTTCATTCTCATCCGAAATCGAAAGGCTGTCGCGCTCGTGAAGCAATTGATCACGTTCCGCAAGTAACGAATTATAACCCACTTGCGTCACATAATTCACCATACCCGCAGGCAAATCGGCGCGCGGCGGAACCATCGGTAACTCTTCCTGATCGCTTTCTTTCACAAAACCTCTGCTCATACTATTAAAAAAAAATTCCTAACCAATAACAGGTACAGCCAACAACATGCCTAAATAATTTGCCTGATTCCGGCAAAAAATTCAGAAAATTTTGCCGCCAACAAAGCTTAAAACTCCGGACATCAAAATTAATTAGTTCGATTTTAGAAATTTGATTAATTTAATCACTTGAAATATGCTTTAATATTAAAATGGGATTTAAACACACCAAGACTTATGAAATCTCTAATCATCACATTATTTGTTATTCTTACGTTGATGGTGGGTTGCGAATACAAATCAGAAACCCCCAACAGCGCACAAAATAATGCTAATTCCTCTGACAGTGTATCTTTTTATGATTTCAGTTTTTTGATTGAAGTGGTTGATGAACGGTATGGCGTTGTCGAAATTATTTATTACAATGAATTTCTAACCAAGAATAAAGACAGCTGCTTTATACAACATCACATTTTCGCTGATGAATCCACTAATGAGCAGTATAAGGTTCCCAAACGACAAACAATCACAGTTTCTGCTGCCAAAATGGATTCGGTTTACCATATGATCGCAAATACTGTAACACCAAAATACCTGAGAAATAAATCAATACAGAAAGTTCCTCCTATAAAATCTATTGACGATGAATGGAAAATATGCAAAATAAAATTAGATCTGAAACTCAGAGGCAACATTTATGAAACTGAAGATCCTAATTATCAACACTTGATTAGATACATTTTGAAAAATTGATATTACAAAAGATGGTGGCAGAAATTATTTGGAAAAGACTCTACTCATATCTCATTGACATGATTATCATTAGTGTTCCTATGTATGTATATATGATTGTTTTTTGGGACAAATTTATTACAATCACACCGGGTAATCTTTTAATGACTGCCCTTATGATCCAGTTTCTACCCTTTCTTGTTTATTCTTTTGTTGCCGAAGCTTATTTTGGAAAAACAGTGGGAAAGAAAGTGATGAATTTAAAAGTTATTGCAGAGAAAAACAGATATAAGTCAGTACTGATAAGGTCCATTTGTAGACTAATACCCTTGGATCTGATTACATTTATCTTTTTAGGAGATCAGTTGTTACACGATTATTTATCTAATACAAAGGTAATGTACCAATAAAGTAAACATTGTAATGATAAAGTTAAATAGGTTGTATGTCCTGGTATTGATAGGATTCGTAACTATTGTCAGTTGTGACAAAAAAAGCATATCTCTGGAAAAACAAGTATCAGGTATTGTTGATTCTCTTTCGAAGGATGAAAAACATTCTTACAAACTTTTTACTGTTCAGCACCAAAGCAAATGGGATAAGAGTTTCATTAAAATATCAACAGCTGAATTTTTTAACAAGGATTCTGCAGTATATCATACCTCGAGCAATGGCAACCTCATTGTCTATTATTCGAATATTTTCAACAAGAATAAGGATCAGAAGCAGGATATAGATATTTATCAGCATTTAAGTTATAAGAAAGGAACCCTCTCCATTTTTCATCCAAGATATATCATATTAGAAATAGATGAGAATGAGATTTTAAGGGATCTTAAGGATGATAAAAAAAGAGCGCAACTGTTTCGATATGAAGATAGAAATATACCTGAACCTGTGCGTAGTCAGTAAAGAGTATTCACATCAGAACTGGAGAATTTGTTAGTATGCGAGTTGGTTTTTTGCAGAATTCCACAAAAAGAGTATCTTTAAAACCTACATTCTAAAAACTAACTATGTCCTTAACATTTTTACTTCTTGTCCTAATCGCCATTGTGGTGATCGTCGGAATCATTACCAAAAAACTCGATATTCTCACCTACACTCCACCCGATAAATACGGCAAACAGGTTGCCAACGGCGTGAAATGGAAACCCGTAACCTTTATCCTGCTTGCAGCACTTGCCGCCTTGGTACAGCCTATGAATTATGATGTCATCAGCGTCGGACACAAAGGCCTGCTCATCAATTTACTCGGGGACCGAAGAGGCGTTTCCGATACCGAAGAAGTTTCAGGAGTAGTGTTCTACAACAAATACACCCAGGAAATTCAGGAAATCCCGCTCGATCAGCGGCATATCGAATATCCGGAATCCATCATCGTAGCCAAAGGCGGTTTCCCCTGCCCGATCAAACCCTCATTCAACTATTCCGTGAAGGAAGCTACGGCGTCAGATATGTTTACGAACCTGAGGTCTACCTACAAGAAAGGCGGACTGGAAGCTATTCAGGACGGATGGCTGAACAACGCCATCATCGGTGCCATCAATGATGTGGCAAATCGGCATTCGATTGATTACCTCTTCAACAACCGGGAAACCTACGAAGCGGAAATTCTGTCGGAAGTAAATAAAAGAATCGGGAAATGGTTTATGGTTTCTCAGTTGAAAACCAATATCCAGCCGCCGAAAGCTATCCGTCAGTCCATTGAAGACAAGGCAACAGCCGATGCGGATGCTATTAAGGCGGAAGCTCAGGCACGTGTTGCCCAGGCCGATGCGCAGAGAAAAATCCAGTTGGCGAAAGGTGATTCTGCCTCTATTGTTATTCGTGCGCAGGCAGATGCAAAAGCGATCAGCCTGAAGCAACAGGAAATTACGCCTACCTATGTCGAATACCAACGTGTGCTAAAATGGGACGGTGTCATGCCGACAACCACATTAGGAAGCGGCAGCGGAACGCTGTTGAATCTGAGTAAGTAACCCGAATCGGAACATAGAGAATAGATGAAAATTGACAACACGGCAGATAGAGACGTTGCATGTACGCCCAACGTCTTCATGTTTTAAAATACCATACCACGCCTTAAAACAGAATGATAATGTCCAAATTTCAATATAAATACATCCAGTCTGCCCGTTTGCAAAATTGGGATTACCGATGAGCAGGTGCCTATTTCATCGGGATAATATAGTACTCACGCTTTTTTGTAAACTCATATTATCTTTCGCATAGCCTTAGCATTGTCCATCTCACCACAGACAATAGTAAGTTTTCACTAAATTTACACCCATGAAAATCATCTGCATCGGAAGAAACTACCGCGAGCACGCCGAAGAGCTCGGAAATGAATTCCCGGAAAAACCGGTGATCTTTATGAAACCCGACACTGCACTGCTGAAAGGCCGCGATTTCTATATCCCCGAATTCTCACAGGACATCCATTATGAACTGGAAGTAGTCCTGAAAATCTCCAGAAACGGGAAATATATTCTTAAAGAAAATGCTTCTCAGTATTATCATGAAATAGGTTTGGGTATCGATTTTACGGCACGCGATCTCCAGTCGGAACTGAAATCCAAAGGACTGCCTTGGGAATTGGCGAAAGGCTTTGACGGATCAGCAGCGGTAAGTTCCTTTTACTCAAAATCAGAATTTAATCTGGAAAACCTTAGCTTTTCACTTCAGAAAAATAAGACGGTGGTACAGAGCGGAAACACCCGCGACATGATGTTTTCCTTCGACGAAATCATCGCTTTTGTTTCCCGGTTTTTCACCCTTCGCACCGGCGACCTCATCTTTACGGGTACGCCCAAAGGAGTCGGTAAGATAGAGGAAAACGACCTATTAGAAACGTGGCTGGAAAATGAAAAAATAATGAATATTACCGTTGTCTAGGAACGGTAAACCTTGTTATCTCTCAATTTCTGAGCACAGTCGGAAGCGCAAATCAATCCGACAGCCAGCATAATAATATCTTTCAGCACCAGCCGCCCTGCTCCAGAGAGGTAGGGAAATCCGTGTTGAGGAGCAGGAAAATCACCGCCCAAATTGGGAACATACACTTCAGGTGTGGTGATCAGAAAGGAAAGAGTCACCAGAGACATTCCGAAGGTGAGCATCCCACCCCAAAATCCTATCGGGGGAAACCATATTCCGAGAAAAGTGAGTATCCCGATAACGATAATCACCGCACCCAGCCCATAAGAGAACACATAGGTTCCGTTTTCCGTGTGCCAGTCGATATTCTTCTGAACCGTTTTGCCTTCCAGATTTTTATATTCCTGATATTCCGGAGCCTCTTTTGGCATAGAAAAACGACATCAGCGGACTGTTAGCTACAAACGGCACAATACCGTCGGCTTCGTACTGGTATATTTTCAGTCCGCCAATCCTCACCATCACCATCAGAATTGCTGCTCGTGCAACATTAATAAAATGCCTCTGACTGACAGCTATGAAATTAGTAAAGGATTTCATGATCTCTATACTTTCAAATGACTGCGAAATTACGAAAAATAAGAAGGACAGGAATTTCAGGTCTCCAAACTGACTTGCACAAACCAACCCGATAAAATACCTTTACAGTTTAATAATCATCTCATGACAACAATACTTTCAAACGAATTTTCCCTCGTGAATTCATGGATCAATGCGCTTCGGAATGTGAACACCCAGCAAGACCGCATGAAGTTCCGCCGGAATCTGGAACGCATTGGTGAAATTGCCGCTTATGAAATCAGCAAAGGTTTGAAACAGACTGAACTTGAGATTCAGACTCCTCTGGATACAGTTCAGGTCAAAGATATCGCCGTGCAACCCGTTGTTACTACCATTCTGAGAGCGGGAGTTCCCCTTTTTCAGGGAATTTTAAATTACTTCGACGAAGCCGATTGTGGTTTTGTTGCCGCTTACAGAAAGCACGATGCCAACGATTATTTCTCCATCAAACAGGATTATCTTACCTGCCCGAATATCGACGGACGGCCGCTTATTGTAGCCGATCCCATGCTCGCCACTGGAGCAAGCCTGATAGAAGCACTGAAAGATCTTCTGAGTCACGGAAAGCCTTCGCAAATGCACATTGTAGCCGCAATTGCCAGCAGAGAAGGCGTGGAAATACTGGAAAGAGCCTACCCTGAAGCCTACATTTGGGTGGGTGCCATGGATGACCATCTTACTTCCAAAGGGTACATCAGTCCCGGATTGGGCGACGCCGGAGATCTGAGTTACGGAGAAAAACTGCAACGTTAAAAAAGGATTCAGTTTTCAGATTTAATATCTTCCAATTAATCCAAAGCCATTACCAGAACACTCACAGTGGTATTACCGGACTTCAGGATTTCCCAGGCGACAGCACTCATGGTGTTCCCTGTCGTGAATACGTCGTCAATAATTAGAATATGACGGTGCTGAACGGGTTTAGTCAGTGAAAAAAGATTTTCTGTCTGTTTCCGGTGGGACTTATCCTGCAAAGCCTGCGCTTTTCTGTTATAATTTCGCCGGATCAGTTCATGATCAAACGGAATTTGCCATTGTTCGGATAGTTTCTCCGTGAAATGGTGCAGTTGATTATACCCTCTTTTCCTCAGTTTTTTGGGATGAAGCGGCACCGTCACCAGAAGATCCGGTTTTTTTGTCCCGAAATCCACACGATCTGCTGTCCAATCGGCAATCACCAAACCTGCTTTTTCTCTTCCGCTGTATTTCAGAGCATGAATGATTTTGCGCGAAAGGCCTTCCTCCTCAAAATGCATCAGTGAAAAGGCATGTTGTACCGGAAAGAGAAGCGTACACTTGTGTTTCAGTTCATTGTCATCTAAGAAATTCCAGTGCGTAAAGTGAACCTGAACAAAGCATAATTCGCACACCAGATGATCACCCTGTATGATTCGGTTGCAGTGCAGACAACGGTTCGGAAAAAGCAGATCCAGTAACATGGGAATAAAGATAATTATTTCTGCGGAATCCACACTTCCATCCTCAATCCAAAAAAACTGTACCTTTGCATCCATGATACGCATCACCAAAATTTTCACCTTCGAAACCGCCCATGTTCTATACAATTATGACGGTAAATGCAAAAATATGCACGGCCATTCCTACAAACTTTTTGTAACCGTGAAAGGAACTCCTATTAACGATCTGAATCATCCGAAAAACGGGATGGTGATTGACTTTGGTGATATTAAAAAAATTGTAAAAGAAGAAATTATTGAAATCTGGGATCATGCTGTTCTGGTACACGGCGGATCGCCGCACATTGAACTGGGACGGGATCTGGAACAGAAAGGACACAAAGTCATTTACTGTGATTTCCAGCCGACCTGTGAAAATATGCTCTACGCTATTGCTTCCAGAATAAAATCCCGTTTGCCGGAAGGAATTTCTTTGGCCTATCTGAAACTCCACGAAACCGAAAATTCCTATGGCGAATGGATCGCCGAGGAAAATTAGTCTCATGAATATCAATTTAGCGCCTCATAAAAAGATCTATTTCGCTTCCGATCAGCATTTCGGAGCACCCAATCCTGCATTGAGTAAGCAGCGCGAAGATAAATTTATCCGCTGGCTGAACGAAATAAAAGCCGATGCTCAGGTTCTTTTTCTCATGGGCGATCTTTTCGATTTCTGGCACGAATGGAAATATGTCATTCCCAAGGGTTTTGTAAGAGTATTGGGGAAACTGGCCGAACTGAAAGATTCAGGTATTGAAATCCATTTCTTTATCGGCAACCATGATCTTTGGATGAAAGACTATTTCGAGAAGGAAATAGGAGCTTCAGTCTATTTTGAGAAACAAGATGCGGAGATTTCCGGGACAAAGTTTCTTCTGGCGCACGGCGACGGACTTGGCCCGGGCGACAAAGGCTACAAAAGGATGAAAAAACTCTTTACCAATCCTTTGGCACAATGGGCTTTCAAATGGCTGCATCCCGATATTGCGATGAAAATTGCCTTTTATTTTTCACAGAAAAACAAGATGATTTCCGGAGAGGAAGACAAGGAATTTCTGGGCGAAGACAAAGAATTTCTCATCATCTATTCCAAAGAGAAACTGAAAACACAAAAAATAGATTATTTCATTTATGGACACCGTCACCTGCCAATGGTGCTGGATCTGAACCAAGGACAAGCAAAATATGTGAATCTCGGCGACTGGATTTCGTACTTCACCTATGGCGTTTTCGACGGACAACAGTTTGAACTGAAAAGCTTTGAGAGGGAATCTTCTTCTTTATAAAATTTGTTATAAAAGTGAATATCCTTGGCTGAATGAATGACATTTTCCATATCAAAACCGAAGAAGATTTCAGGCTACACTGTCTGGAAACCTTCCGTTACCAGTATGAACAGGTGGATATTTACAGAAAGTTTACAGATTATCTGAAGATTAAGCCTGATGAAATTCATACGCTGGAGCTGATTCCGTTTCTACCAATAGAGATCTTCAAAAATCATATCCTTCTTGACCGTTCTTTTACACCCGGGCATTATTTTCAAAGTTCAGGAACCACGCAAACCCTCCGTTCGAGGCATTATATTGCGGATTTTGAACTTTACCAGGAGAGTATTTACCGAAGCTTTTCTCAGTTCATCGGTGCTCCGGAAGATTTTATTTTTCTTGGTCTGCTGCCCAATTACTCGGAAAATCAGCATTCCTCTCTCATTTACATGGTCGATTTCCTGATGAAAACCTCAGGCAAGCCCGAAAACGGTTATTTCCTTTACAATCATACCGAACTTCTTGCCGTACTGGAAACCTTGAAAAAGCAACAGAAAAAAGTTATCCTATTCGGAGTGTCTTTCGCCCTAATCGATTTTTTGGACGCTGTTTCCGGCTTTAGCTTTCCGGAACTGACCGTGATTGAAACAGGAGGCATGAAAGGCCGGAAAGAGGAAATAACAAAAGACGAACTGCTTTCTCTTCTGAAAAACGGATTCGGTACAGAAAGAATATTTTCTGAATATTCCATGACGGAACTGCTTTCTCAGGCCTATTCTTTAGAACACAACGAATACAAAACTCCTGCGTGGATGAAAATCCTGATTCACGATCCTGAAGACCCCTTGCGTTTTCTTCCTGAAGGGAGAACGGGTGCTGTCAATATTATTGATCTGGCCAACCGGCATTCCTGTTCTTTTATAGCAACACAGGACCTTGGAAAATCAACCGGCGACACCTTTCAAATCCTTGGAAGAATGGATCATTCCGATATTCGCGGCTGCAGCCTTTTGGTTACGTGACATTTTTTGACACAATGTAATCAGCTGAATAAAAGAGTTTTACAAAAACTACAGACAATTATGTAATGAACAAATTTAATTTTGTAATGCTTTTCGAATAGAAGAATGCACCTTTGTACTAAAGTTTTTGTTTCACCAAAAAACCATGACATGAAAAAGATTATTTACATCCTGTTGGTTCTCTTTACCAGTTCTTTGTACGGTCAGAGTTTTATGAATATTTCATTCGCCGGATTGACGAACGGTACCGAAGAAACAATTACTGAAGAAGAATTTGAACTCGGAAATTTCAAGGATCTGGATCTAAAATCCGCACTCGATTTTTATATTTCCTACAAACTTGATTACAGCATTATCAAAGGAAAAGATCAGTCGAGCACATTACTGACATTGAATTTCGCTAATAACGGAACACTGAAAAGCGTGTCTACTATCGGAGCCAATCCCACACTGAATACCGCAGTTGAGAAAATATTCAGTGAGCAGACAGGCCATAAAATCTCATTAATTCAGGAGACAGGATTCACAGGCCAGTTGCACATTCCGGTAACGATACAACATTAAAACATTAAACCTCAAAATAAACTGTTATTTATAAAACCGCTGTTCGCAGCGGTTTTTTTCATGGAAACAAGTCCCGCATTTTCACTACTTTTGCAGCCTGAAATTCATCTTTATCTTCACATTATGCTATCAGTTCAGGGATTAGGTCTGCATCATGCGGGAAATTATCTTTTTCGCAACGTCAACTTTACTATAAAAAAAGCCGATAAAATCGGTCTGGTCGGAAAAAACGGAGCGGGGAAATCTACTCTGCTGAAAATCCTTTCGGGGGAAATCAATTTCTTTGAAGGACAGGTGGTTCCGGAAGGCAATATTACCATCGGATTTCTGAAGCAGGATCTGGAATTTGTAAAAGGCCGCACCGTTTGGGAAGAAACCCAACAAGCTTTTGAACAGATTAACCGTTGGAAAGAGGAACTGGAAGAAGTAAACCATCAGCTGGCTACCCGCACGGATTATGAAAGTGAAGCCTACCATCAGGTGATTCTCAGAATGACCGATCTGAACGATCTTCTCCACCATCACGATGCCTATAATCTGGAAGGTGATATGGAAAAAGTACTGTTGGGACTGGGTTTCAAAGCAGATGATTTCGATAAAATAACCGATACTTTTTCCGGAGGATGGAGAATGAGAATTGAGCTCGCCAAACTCTTGCTTCAGAATAACGACCTGCTTCTTCTAGACGAACCTACGAACCACCTCGATATGGAATCCATCATCTGGCTGGAGAATTTCCTGAAAGAATACAGCGGAGCCATCGTATTGGTGAGTCACGACAAACAGTTTATGACGGCCGTGTGCAACCGCACTTTCGATGTCAACAACCGAAAAGTGGATGATTACAAAGCCAACTATACAAAATATCTGGAACTGCGCGCCGAAAGAAGAGAAAAACTGGAACAAGCCAAAAAGAATCAGGATACAGAGATCAAACAGATGGAGGACAACATCAACCGTTTCCGCGCCTCTGCTACCAAAGCCTCTTTTGCACAGTCGCTGATCAAAAAGCTGGATAAAATAGAAAGAATAGAACTGGACAATGAAGATGTCTCTAAATTCAACATCCGTTTTGTGCAGTCCGTCGTTCCTGGCAAAGTTATTTTTGAAGCTGAAAATCTGGGGAAATCCTACGGAAATAAAAAAGTGTTTGACGGTGTCAATTTCTTCGTAGAACGGGGCGAACGTATCGCACTCCTGGGCCAGAACGGACAGGGAAAAACCACTTTGGCAAAAATTCTGACTGGAGACATTCAGGATTACACCGGTTCATGGACTTTGGGACACAATGTGAACATCGGCTATTTTGCGCAGAACCAGGAAGAAGTACTCACACCCGGTAAAACCGTTCTTCAGGAAGCGGAGGATGCTGCTACGGAGGAAACAAGGCCGCGCGTCCGGGATTTATTGGGAAGTTTCCTTTTTTCTGGCGAAGATGTGGAGAAAAAAACGCAGGTGCTTTCCGGAGGGGAAAGAAACCGTCTGGCGCTGTGTAAACTTTTGCTGCGCCCGTTCAATACACTTATCATGGACGAACCTACCAATCACCTCGATATTCAGTCCAAGGAAATTATCAAGATGGCTTTGCAGAAGTTTGAAGGAACACTGATTGTTATTTCTCACGACAGAGAATTCCTGCAGGGATTGGCAGATAAGATTTTTGAATTCCGAGACGGCAATATGAAAGAATTCCTCGGCTCTGTAGATGAATATCTTGAATACCGTGAAAAGGAAAGCTTGCGCGAAATTTCTATGGAAAAAGCCAAACTGGATTCCAAAATCACGGCCGAAGAAATAAAAACAGAAATCCCGAAAGAAGTTCACGTTGTTCGTGATTCCAACGCCGCACCGTTTTACACAAAAGAACAGAAACAGCTGCAGAACAAACTGAAAAAGACAGAAGAGAAAATTGCAGACTATGAAAGAGAAATTCTGCAATTGGAAGACATCTTCGGCAAAACCAATCCCCATGCAGAAGAACTCTCCCGGTACGAGCAACTGAAAAAAGAACTTCAGGAAACGATGGCATTGTGGGAAGAGATTGCTCTTCAGCTTGAGGAATAAAATTTGTATCTTTGAAAACAATGAAAGCCGTTAAAAAAAACAGTAAATTGCTGAACATCTTTTTCTTAGGGATGTATCTGTTTGCTGCTTTTTTCGCAGCAGGTTTTCATCATCACGGAAATACGGAAGAATCATCATCAACAAAAAGCAGTGATATTTACGGATATTCAGAAGCCGGAAACCATACCGAAACTGCCGGTTGCTATTCCTGCCATCTATTACACCACAATATCACCACGGTTCCGCAGGAATTCCGTTTTCATGTAGCGCAACCCCTCTTTTTTACAGAAGAACATTACGCTTTCGAGCAATACTTTTCCAATCCCGAAAGACATACTCCACCACTTCGGGGACCTCCTTCATCTTTTATTTAATTCTTACAGAAGCAAGCTCTTCTGTACTCCCTTTTCATTTTAAGAAAATCTCTGTCTATCAGCAGATTGGCGGTGAATTTCAAACCGAATTATTTAAACGATACCTCATGAAGTTTTATCTCATCTTCTGGTTTTCCCTTTTAGGAATAACCGGAATTCATGCACAATCCACCTTCCGAGTAGAAGGTAAAACAATAGATTTCCACAACAGTTCCCCTTTAGCTAATGCTGAAGTGCGCATCGGAAACCATAAAACCGTCAGCGATGCTGAAAGAATTTTTGTTTTTAAGTCGATTCCGGAAGGGCTGCAGATCCTGACCGCTAAGCATCCTGACTGCGAGGTCTTCACAGAAGAACTCACGGTTGACCGGCCGTTGCGGCTCACCATAAAACTGGAGCATCACGCTACGGAAATAGAGGAAGTTCAGATTTCCTCCGGACACAGAACGAAAGGTTTGATTACTGTAGCCGCTCTCAGCAAAGAAGATATTTCTCAGAATTCTTCAGAAAATCTGGGAAACTTGCTTCGTTCCATTTCAGGCGTTAGCACCCTGAAAACCGGAAATAATATTGTAAAACCTGTGATCCATGGTTTGTACGGAAGCCGGATACTGATTTTCAATAACGGCGTCCGGATGGCAGAACAGGAATGGGGTGCCGAACATGCGCCCAACATTGAAACAACAGCTTTCAACAGAATCAATGTCGTGAAAGGTGCCGGAATGTTGAAATATGGTGGTGATGCTGCTGGCGGAACCGTACTTTTGGAACCGCGGATTTTTCCCCCAAAAGATACCCTGACCGGAAATGCAACCCTTTCATTTATCTCCAATGGTAGAGGTGTCAAAACCGGTGTACAGCTGGCCAGAACCTGGGAAAACCGCTGGTTTGTAACCGCAGGCGGAACCTATAAAAAACTCGGTGATCTCTACATCCCTCATCATACGCTTCAGAACACCGGTGCAGAAGAACATTCCCTCAATTTTTCTTTTGGTAAACGAAGTTTCATGCAAGGAATAGAACTGAGTTATAGTCACATCAATCAGGAGTTTGGGATTTTTCGCGGCGCTCATCTGGGAGGTTCCGAAGATTTTTACCGCGCACTAAACAATGAAAAATCGGTTTATCTGGACGATTTTCAATATCAGATTCAGCATCCTAAACAGGAAGTAGGCCATCATATCGCGAAGATGGAAATGTATAAGAGATTCTACAATGCAGGAAAATTTTCATTACAGTATGCCTTCCAGCTGAACCACAGAAAAGAGTATGACATCCGCCGCGGCGAATACAGCACGCTCCCTTCCATGGATCTGAAACTGATGACGCACAACCTAAAATTCGGACATCTTCTGGAAAGGGAAAAATGGCAGATCGAAAGCGGAATAGAAGGAAACTTTCAGGATAATTTTCCCGATCCTTCTACGCAGGCTAGACGTTTAATTCCTGATTATTTACGTTATGATGCCGGAATATTCTCTGTCTTTCAGTATCAGTTCAGCGATCAACTGAAAGCTGAGGCGGGCCTGCGCTACGATTTCACTCAATATGATGCCTACAAATATTACGACCGCAGCGAATGGGATCAACGTTTCTCGGATCGTTTTCCTCAATTCGTGATGTCTGAAAGCGGCAGCCGCATTCTGGTTCGTCCGCAGTTGCAGTTTCACAATATCGTTGCGAATGCCGGAATCCGTTTTACTCCTTCTGAAATTTTTAGCGGCACTTTCAATCTCTCCCAAACCAGCAGAACACCGAATGCAGCAGAACTATTTGCGGACGGACTGCATCATTCCGCGGCCATTATCGAAAAAGGAGACCTGAGTTTACAGCAGGAAGTATCGTATCACATCAATCTTTCTGCTGCCACAAAACTGAACATTCTGAACGGGCTTCAGCTTGAAGTTTCTCCTTATCTTTTGTTTTCGGATAATTTCATTAATCAGCTACCCACAGGAATTCAGAATTCCAACAGGGGTGTTTTCATGATCTGGGATTATCAGCAAACCAGAGCGCGAATTTTCGGAGTGGATGCCGATCTGGAACTGGGAATCAATGATCAGCTGACGTGGATTTCCCGTTTCAGCGCACTGCGTGGAGATGATCTCGAAAATCAGGAACCGCTGATTCTGATGATGCCCGCCAATTTTAGGAATTCAATAGAATGGAAATCCAAAAATAATTCCCGTCTTTTCTTTAAACTTGAAAATGAAACCGTGCTGAAACAGAACAGGTTTCCAATCCGCAACCAGATACTGGATGTGATAGAAAACGGAGCAATTGTCTCCAGAACTTTGGATACCAGCAGCACACCTTCTGCTTACAGCCTTTTCCACTTTTCTGCCGGGATTGGTATTTTGAAAAACTTCAATATCAATGTGACCGTCAATAATCTTTTAAACACCGAATACCGTGATGCCTTGAACCGGCTTCGGTATTTCGCACCGGAATTAGGCAGAAGCCTGATTCTTACTTTACATTATCAATTTTAAAATCAATTAAACCCAACTTAAAATTCATTTACAATGAAAAATATTCTCAATATCGCCGTTCTTTTTTCTTTAGCTTTTATTATGTTTTCCTGCCGCGGAAATGATGTTCCCGAAGACATTCACGAACATGAAGAAATCGAAAAAGTAACGCTTACCGTCACTGAAAGCGGAAATACTGGAAATGTGCAAACCATCAGTTATATCGGCGGAAATGCAAACAGTCCGCTGACGCTGGAAAACGGGAAAACCTACTCCGTAAGCGTAGATTTCTTTCATAAACATGATGGTGAGTACGAAAGTATGCTGGACGAAATCATTGAAGAAAAAGACCAGCATTTCATCACCTACGAATTTGGCGGAATTACCGCAAACCTGATGAGAACCAACGGTGATGTAGTAAGAAATGACGGAAAAAAACTGGGACTGAAAACAGAGTGGAACATTACCAGCGCCCCGGTATTAGCAAAAGTTTTTATTAAACTCTACCATCAGTCGGTAGCTGTGGATGACCATTTTCCTTCTGCAAGTAATCAGCAAGGGAAAGTAACCGGTGGCGAAGCTGATGCCGACATTAAAATTGACATTCAATAAATACTTTCCACAAAGGAAATTGGGCGCAATAATGGGATTTTTATTTGAGAATACTTTCCTGATAATGAAGAATATTTTAATAAAAATTTCCTATTTTTGCAAACCGAATTTTTAATAAAAAATCAATTAATATAATGAAGGTTACAGCAAAAAACCACGATGAAGTCAGTGCACTACTCACCGTAACGGTAGACAGAGCAGATTATAAAGAAAAAGTAGAAAAACAGCTTCATAACTATGCTAAGAATGCGCAGGTTCCAGGATTCAGAAAAGGTAAAGTACCAATGGGCCTGGTGAAAAGGCAATATGAAGCGCCTATTGCTTTTGAAGAAATCAACAAACTGGTAAGCGATACCCTGAACAATTATATCAATGAAAATAATTTAAAACTCGTAGGCCAGCCTGTTCCGGAGCCGATGAATGATTTCGATCATAATGCAGACGAACTTTCCGTAGCTTTTGAAGTGGGTTATGAACCTAATTTCAGCATTGATCTTAGCAAATATGAAGCTCCGTATTTCAAAGTTGAGGCTTCTGACAAAGAAATAAACCAATCTGTGGAAAATATGCAAAAGCGTTTCGCAGAGCAGGTTCCGCAGGATAAAATTGGAAAAGACAGCCATATTTCTCTGGAAGTAAAACAGGTAGTGGAAGAAGATGCGGAAGGCGAACACCAACATCCGCCAAAGCAAGTAACCATAAATGCGGAAAACAAAGATGCTTTCAAACTGGTGAAGTCTCTGAAAATGGATGAATCTGTAAAAGTGTCCAAAGAAGAGATTCAGAAAAATGAAACGCTGGCTAAAGAACTTGGTTTCAGCAAGGCAGATGCAGAACATCTTCACCATGACGAGATTGAAGTTACGGTAAAAGATTTCTACGGACTCAACAATCACGAACTGAACCAGGAACTTTTCGATAAAGTATATGGCGAGGGAACCATCAGCTCTGAAGAAGAACTGAAAAATAAAGTGAAAACTGAATTGGACGAATATTTCCAGCAAAACGCCGATGTGTTTTTTGTAAACAATATTTTGGAACAGATCACAGAAAAAGAAGAAGTACAACTTCCTGAAAACTTCCTGATCAAATGGCTCATGTTCAGCAACGAAAATATCAGAACTGAAGAGCAGGCTAAAGAAGTACTTGAAGCTGAAAAAGCAAGCATCAAGCATCAGATTATCGAAGGAAAACTGATGAATGATAACAACATTAAACTGGATTACGCCGATGTATTGGCACAAGCTGAACAGATGGTAAGAAACCAATTGGCGATGTACGGAATTCACCACTTGCCAGATGAGGAAGTACAGAAATATGCTGTGGAAATGCTGAAAGAAGAAGAGCAGGTGCGTCAGATTTCATCAGAAGTGGCGATGGCAAAACTGAAAGATGTTATTCTGGAGAAAGCATCAAAGAAAGAAACCAATATTTCACACGATGAATTTCTAGAGGAAGTAAATAAGAAGTAATTCTCACTGAAAATCAAGAATTCCGTTTCACAATGAAGCGGAATTTTTTTTGGCTAAAACTTAAAGCTGCTCAACTTCTTTTCACTCAGCAGGAAATCCTCCAGTAATCTAATCTTCTTTCCATGAATTTGAAGTTCTACGGTTACTTCTACTTTTCCGTCATATTTTTCGATGTAAATTTCGCTGTGATGAATGGCAAAACTTCCAATTTTTTCAATAATCTCGTTTCTGGCAGGAGCTTCTTCTTCCGGTAAACTTATTTTAAGTACCCGGCTATTGTGCTGCGGCATGAGCCAATACACGAAATATTTTGAAATGTAAATGACCAATAATGAGGAAATCAAAAAAATACCGCCCAGAGCCACATAACCGAAACCAATAGCCATCCCTATTGCTGCAGACATCCAGATGATGCCGGCTGTAGTGAGTCCGTACACATTAAATCCGGATTTAAAAATAACACCTGCACCCAGAAATCCGATCCCGGTAATAATGTTGGCCGCAATTCTCCCCGGATCATTTGTTCCGACCCCTATTTTCATAGAAATAATGGTAAAAAGTGCTGAGCCCAAACAAATAATGGTAATGGTTTTTAACCCTGCGGATTTGTCTTTCAGTTCCCGTTCATAACCCAAAATAAGGCCGGCAATCAGTGCGAACAAAGCTTTGTAAATATCCGCAAGTTCTATATGATCCAGATACTCTATCATGTCCTCTATTTAGGAACCGAAAATAATAAACCTTCGTCTCATTGACCTTATACAGTGCATTTTTTAATTTATAAAATTCCGTCTCCGAATTCCTTTTTCCATTCTATTGCCGCTTCAGACAAAGTCGTATAGAACTCTTCGCCATATTTGCGGATCAACGGGGTTTTCAAAAACTGATACACCGGAACCTGAAGTTCTTTCCCCAACGCACATGCATCGCTGCAAATAGGCCATTCATGATAGTTCATTGCCGTGAAAGTAGAATATTCCATCACCCGAATCGGATACAGATGACAGGAAATGGGTTTCTGCCAATCGATCGCACCATCTTCATACGCTTTCTCAATGCCGCATTTGGTGATGCCTCTTTCGTCAAAAATAACATATGCACATTCTTCGCCGTTCACCATCGGAGTAACGAAATCGCCATCCATAGGATCTACGGTCCACGTTCCCTGTTCTTCCAAAGCTTTCACGCCTTCCGGACGAAGATAGGGTTTTACTTTATCGAAAATTTCCTCCAGAATTTTGGTTTCTTCCTTATCCAGAGGGGCGCCTACATCGCCTTCTACACAACAGGCACCTTTACATTTGGTAAGATTACAGACAAACTCTTGAGCGAATATATCCTCAGAGATTAATTTATCATCAATTTGTATCATTTTTAAGTTTAAAGATTAAAAAAAGTAAGTTTAAAAGCCAGCAAAGAAGCAATAATGAGAAATAATCCGAGTTCCTTTTGCCACATTTTCTTTGCAAACCTCAGCAGCCGGCTCAGAATAATGCTCGCAGGCAAAGCCATCAGAAGCAAAAATTCATAATGATTTCCCATATAAAGCACCACCGTAGTGAGTTGGGCTGCCGAAAATATCAGGACAAAGGTATACTTAAATTTGCTGACCGGGCTTTTCTTATTGAAATTTGCGAAATGATCTGCGACAGCAAGGATAAGAAACAAAGCAACGGGAGCCAGGTACAGCAACTGATGGAATTCTGTATTGACTCTAAAATCTTTAAACGGAAAGTAGGCCTCATCCCAACTGTGAAACCCAAAAAAATACATGATGGTGAAATAACTTATCACAATCAGTAAAGCGCCGAACAAAAGACGGAACAAGTGAAGTATAATTCTGCCGGACGTAATGATAATGTGCAACAAAACGAACACTGACATAGGCCAGGTAGCGGGAAGTACAAGATAATTGAGGGCTAAAATAGCTCCGACCAGAACAATAGATTTTCTCCTAAGTTCCTCGTCATTATGAGTTAAAGTAAGAATAATGAAAGAATTGGTGAGCAAGGCGACGGCAATCCCAATATCCAAATCTCCGGGATAAAAAGCAAAAATAAAAAAGGTGTACAGAAACAGCGGAAGATGGGTTTGATAATTCAACCCAATTGTGTTAAAACAAAAATACCCCAAAGCGATTCCTGCGAAAGTAACCACTGTAGAAACGACATCTAAGGTACTGAATTTGAATATATTGAACGCAATTACCATCAACAGTAAAAACACAATATACACCGGTATCGAAAAAATATTGCTTTCTTTTGAAAGTAATTTGAACATTTTTCTTAAATTTGTACAAAGTTAATTTAAAAAAGGAAAATAATGACGTCTTTCTGGCTCTTCTTAAGTGATGTTTTCAAGTGGTCTTATGGGTTTTTCGACCTTACTGCGAACGTAATGAACTGGATTTTATTTCTCGTATCCTCTGCAATATTCATCTATTGGTGCTATGAATTGGTGGTGAAACTGGGAAATAACAAAGACAGAGAGTATGTATCACCATCTAAAGAGATCCGTCCTTATTATGATCCTAAAATCCACAAGAAAGGTTAAATAATTGGTTATACACAAAAGCCCGTTTTTCATTGGAAAACGGGCTTTTTCATATTGAGTTGATCTTATTTATGACAGGGAATCACCAGAACAGGAATCGGTGAATTTTTTGTCAGATCTTTAGTTAAGCTGCCGACAAAAACGTCGTACATCCCGCTGCGGCCGTGCGAACCCATGACGATAAAAGCTGCTTCTTTTTCCTCCGCATATTCCAGAATGAGTTCTTTTGCTGAACCTTGTCGCAGAAGATGTTCGCAGGGGACGCCCTGAGAAGTTATTAGCTGCTCCAGTTGATGCAATTGTGCCAATTCACCTTTTATTTCGTTCTGCTCCACTTCCGGAAAATACTGAAAACCCATGTCGCCAATGGCAAATCCAATATCCAACGGGGCAACGTGAATCAGGCAAATTCTGGCATTTACTTCTTTGGCGAACTGTATCGCTCCATCTATAAGTTTATCATTAGATTCTGCGAAATCTACCGGTAATACAATGTTTTTCATGTTTTCGACGATTTGTTCCCTAAAGATAAGGATTATTTTTGAATATATTCCATTTTCAAATCAATAAAAAATGAAAATTTATGTTTAAGCAAAAAGAAATCGGTCAGGAGAAAATGATTAGCTTTGTGTAGAAAGCCGCCAATACGGCATCATAATTTCAACATCAAAAAACACATCATGGAAAAATATACTATTCCGGCCAAGACTCATATCGGGCATATTCACCTGAAAGTCGCAGATCTGCAACGCGCACTGGATTTCTACTGTGGTTTGCTCGGTTTTGAACTAACCACGATGTATGGCAATCAGGCTGCATTTGTTTCAGCAGGCGGATACCATCACCACATCGGTCTTAATACTTGGCACAGCAAAGGAGCACCTCACGCATCACGCGAAGGTGTCGGGTTGTATCATACCGCCATTGTGTACCCTACAAGGAAGGATTTGGCGGTGATATTTGAACGAATCAGGAAAGTGGGCTATCCTCTGACGGGAGCCAGCGATCATGGTGTTTCCGAGGCATTATATTTGGATGATCCGGACGGCAATGGCGTTGAACTTTATTGGGACAGGCCTAAAAATCTCTGGCCGCAAAAAAGTGACGGATCACTTGAAATGTACACCAATCCGTTGGATTTGGCAGGCTTGCTCGCAGAATTGGACAAAGATTAATCGTCTTTTTAGCAGTAGATAGAAATTTCACTTTCTAATTTCTTTTATTTAAGAATTCAAATTAATAAAAACCCACGGTTATGACAAACAAGAAACCACAGTTCCAAAAAGGCATTTCCATTCTTGGAAAAACATACCAATACAGTTCGCTCAACGATTTACCTAATACCGGTCAACTTCCGTTCAGCATCCGAATTTTATTGGAAAATGTACTGAGAAATTTCGACGGATTCAGCATTACGGATGATCATATTCAACTTTTGGCCAACTGGAGACCCACTCCTGTGGACAAAGATATTCCCTTCATGCCTGCCCGGATTCTGATGCAGGATTTCACAGGCGTCCCTGCGGTGGTAGATATGGCTTCGCTGCGTGCTGAATTTGTGAGACACGGCAAAAACGGACAGCTGATCAATCCCGAAATACCAGTCGATTTGGTGATTGACCATTCTGTTCAGGTTGATTATTTCGGAACAGATTATTCTTATGACAAAAATGTGGAAATAGAATATGAGAGAAACAAGGAACGCTATGAATTATTAAAATGGGCTCAGGACGGACTTCGCAACTTTACCGTCGTGCCTCCGGGATTAGGAATTTGCCATCAGGTTAATCTGGAATATTTAGCCAAAGGGATCATCAGCAGAGACGGATGGTTGTTTCCAGATACTTTAGTCGGAACCGATTCACACACTCCAATGGTCAACGGGATCGGTGTTATCGGATGGGGAGTTGGCGGAATTGAAGCCGAAGCTGCGATGCTGGGACAACCTATTTTCTTTACCTGCCCGGAAGTGATTGGACTCAAACTTACCGGCAGAATTCCCGAACAATGTACTGCCACAGATATGGTTCTCTCTATTACGAAAGTATTAAGAGATAAAGGTGTAGTGGGAAAATTTGTTGAAGTTTTCGGAGAAGGGCTGGATCATCTTACGGTAACCGACCGTGCGACCATTGCCAATATGTCGCCTGAATTCGGGTGCACTGTCACGTATTTTCCTATTGATGATCAAACCCTGCAGTACATGCGGGAAACCAACCGTACTGACGAGGAAATACAAATTGTGGAAACGTATTGCAAAGAAAACAGCCTGTGGCGTACCGGAACAGAAAATATCGTTTATTCTTCTGTAGTAGAATTTGATTTGTCCACATTGGAGCCGACGGTTTCAGGGCCCAAAAGGCCTCAGGACAAAATTTTGGTTAAAGATCTGTCGCACGAATTTGAACGCCTGCTGGAAAAAGAATATTCCAGATTTTATCATTCCGTGCACGACCGACGAGAGTCTGCATGGCTTGCTGACGGCGGATCCGGAACGGAATTTACCTTTGGGAAAGTGCCGGTAAACCAAACCAATAATTATGAGGTGGAAAAAGAATCTATCCAATCCGTCAGAATCAAGCACCAAAACAAGGAATTCATCGTGAGCGATGGCAGTATTGTTATCGCTGCCATTACCAGCTGTACCAATACTTCTAATCCTGCGGTAATGATCGGAGCAGGACTTTTAGCAAGAAATGCTGTGATGAAAGGACTTCGAACCAAATCCTGGGTTAAAACTTCTTTAGCACCCGGTTCTAAAGTCGTTACGCAGTATTTGGAACGCTCTGGTTTAAGTACTGATCTGGAAGCTTTGCGCTTTCACACTGTAGGTTACGGCTGTACTTCCTGTATCGGGAATTCCGGACCACTTCCTCCACATATTGCTGAAGCCGTGGATAAAGGAGAGCTGGTAGTTGCGTCCGTGCTTTCAGGAAACAGAAACTTCGAAGCCCGCGTACATCCGCAAGTAAAAATGAATTTTCTGATGTCTCCTATGCTGGTCGTCGCTTATGCACTCGTAGGAAGGGTTGACATCAATCTACTAGAGGAACCTTTAGATTATGACCCTAATGGAAATCCTGTTTATTTGAGAGACATCTGGCCCAGCCGCGAAGAAATTACCAAAACAATACACGACAGCATGAAAACCGAGGACTTTAAAGCTGTGTATGATGTTATTTTCGATGGATCGGAAGATTGGCAAAATCTGGATGTAAAACCCAGTGAAAATTATCAATGGAATCCAAACTCCACTTATATTAAAGAATCTCCTTTTTTTGAAGGATTAAAAGCAGAACTGAAACCTTTGCAGGACATAGATAATGCCCGCGTTTTGCTCTATCTGGGAGACTCAATCACTACAGATCACATTTCGCCTGCCGGCTCATTCAAAGACAATACAGCAGCTGGTACTTATTTGATGCAAAACGGAGTAGCACAGGCGGATTTCAATTCATACGGCTCCAGACGGGGAAATCATGAGGTGATGATGCGCGGAACTTTTGCCAATGTCCGCATTAAAAATAAAATTACAGACAGAGAAGGTGGTTTCAGTACCTATTTCCCTACGGGTGAAGTGAAATCTGTGTATGAAACAGCAATGGCCTATAAAGCGGATCAAACGCCACTCATTGTGCTTGCAGGGAAAGAATACGGCTCCGGATCTTCCCGTGATTGGGCGGCAAAAGGAACATTTCTATTGGGTGTAAAAGCAGTAATCGCCGAAAGTTTCGAACGTATACACAGAAGCAATCTTGTGGGGATGGGTGTTGCACCCTTGGTTTACATCAACGGGCAAAACGCTGCTTCACTGAAATTGGACGGGACCGAAATATTTTCAATCACCGGTCTTGCGAATGAACTGATTCCTCACAAAATTCTGAATGTAAAAGCAAGTCATCCTTCAGGCAAAATTACAGAATTTCAGGTGAAAGCCCGTTTCGACTCTGCTGTTGAAATTGAATATTACAAAAACGAAGGAATTCTACAATATGTATTGCGGGATTATTTGAAGAGAGGTTAATTCAGAAAATAGTTTACGATATAAAGTAAAGCCTGTCGATATTACATTGGACAGGCTTTTTTATAGAATTCTGCCGAGCTGTCTCGTCAACATTGCAATTCTAACCTTTTATTAGCTTTTCAAGAGAAATCCGGTTGAGTTTCTTAAGTCTTTTTTCTTCCAACAAAGCTTTGGTTTTATTTGAGAATTCTTGAGTGTAGACTATTTTCCAGTTTTTTGCTTTGGAGGTAAATTTACCCCGCGAATCAAGGTGGTATTCAAGACGCTTTATCACATCAGTCGAAAAACCTTTGTAATAAACGTCCAGTTCCTCTGAGTAAATGATGTAAACAAAATAACCCATAACGCAAAAAATCTCCCAAATGAGAGATTTTGTGCGATCCGGACGGGATTCGAACCCGCGACCTCCGCCGTGACAGGGCGGCATTCTAACCAGCTGAACTACCGGATCAATTTTTAAAGTATTGACAACTTTTTCTTCGGCTTTTCGAACCCTTCTCGTCACTTATGACGAGATGACAGGGCGGCATTCTAACCAGCTGAACTACCGGATCAATTTTTAAAGTATTGACAACTTTTTCTTCGGCTTTTCGAACCCGTCTCGTCACTTATGACGAGATGACAGGGCTCTTTTACCTAACCATCAATCATTTTTTTTTAAGATAAAAATGTAAATCTTCAGCGATCCGGACGGGATTCGAACCCGTCTCGTCACTTATGACGAGATGACAGGGCTCTTTTACCTAACCATCAATCATTTTTTTAAGATAAAAATGTAAATCTTCAGCGATCCGGACGGGATTCGAACCCGCGACCTCCGCCGTGACAGGGCGGCATTCTAACCAGCTGAACTACCGGATCAAAAATAAAAGAGCGTCTATCTTTTTAGTGAGTGCAAAAATACACTTTTTATGAGATTTTGCAAACCTATTTGAATAAAAAATGTTTCCCAAGATGGAAAACATTCATTTTCAATTGTATTATTATTTATAAATGTGCAGATAGTTTCTGTGAAATCACTTCTTTGGAAGCAACACCTACGATTTTATCTACTACTTCGCCATTTTTAAAAATCAAAACGGTTGGGATATTCCGAATTCCATAGTCTACGGAAACCTGTTGATTGTTGTCCACATCCACTTTTCCTACGATTGCTTTTCCCTCAAAATCTGTGGCTACTTCTTCGATGATTGGACCTAACATTCTGCAGGGTCCACACCATACTGCCCAAAAGTCCACTAAAACGGGTTTATCTGATCGTAAAACTACTTCCTGAAAAGAGCTGTCTGTAATTTCTAATGCCATTTTTTTTATTTTAATAAATTATAAGTACAAATTTACAATAATCTTATTAGAAAATGAAGCGGGTGGTCTATACTAAACATTTATTTTTTCTATAGCCTGATTTTCAGCAATTTCCTTCAGTGCGGCAGTAAGGCTGTCTATTTCCTGAATCGTGGTAAGGTGGCTGAAAGAAATGCGAAGCGGTGTCGTTTTTTTCATTTCCTCATCATCCAGAATCATCATCATCACCATCGAAGGCTTGGAAGCACCTGAAGAACATGCGCTGCCCTGAGAAACTGCAATGCCTTTCATATCCAGTTTTAATCCGATTAGCGGATCATTAAACGGCAGCAAAAGACTCAGTACCGTGTAAAGGCTTTCTTTTTCGGCACTTCTTCCGTTGAATTTTATTCCGGGAATGGCGGCTGAAATTTTGTTGACAGCATATTCTTTTACTTGCTGAATATGAGATGAGTAGCGTTCCATATTATGTATACAGATGTCCATCGCTTTTCCTAATCCTACGATTCCAGCCACATTTTCAGTTCCGGCACGCAAGCTTCTTTCCTGTGGTCCACCAGTAATCAGTGATTTTAATCCGGAAGATTTGCGAATGAATGCAAAACCACTTCCTTTCGGCCCGTGGAATTTATGCGCACTGCAGGAAGCAAAATCTACAGGAATTTCGGAAAAATCTAAAGGATAATGAGCCATACTCTGAACGGTATCCGAATGGTAAAGCGCGCCATTTTCTTTACAGATTAAAGCTGCTTTTTTAATGTTAAGGATATTCCCTATTTCATTATTGGCGTGCATCAGTGAGACCAATGTTTTTTTATCTGAAGCTTTCAGTGCAGTTTCCAATTCATTCAGATTAAGATCACCATTTTTATCCGGACGAAGATAAATGACTTCCACCCCATTCCGGGATTTCATTTCCATAATGGTTTCTGCAACGCATTTATGTTCCAATGGTGAAGTAATGATCCGTTCGACACCTAAATGATAAACACAGGATTTAATAATCATATTATTGCTTTCCGTACCACAGGAAGTGAAAACAATTTCTGAAGGACTTACGTTCAGATATCCCGCAATGTTTCTTCGCACATTTTCGATCAGTATTTTGGCATCCTGCCCGAAACTGTGTGTGGAAGAAGGATTCCCGAAACTTCTCATGGCAGCGATCATTTCGCTGATAACAGCTTCATCCAAAGGTGTTGTGGCCGCATTATCCAGATAAATCTTGTCCATTATGTGCATTTTTTAAGGATTCAAAATTAATGAAAAAACCGGAAATGGCTTTCATCTGCCCAATTAAGCATGGGTTGATCTGCTTTTGTATCTCCAAAGGCAATAGTTTTATCAAACTGTTTGTTTTTAATTTCTTCCAAAATGCGGTTCACTTTTTCATCTCCGTTACAGTTAATACCAACAAAATTTCCGGTGAAAATATCGTCTTTAAATTCCGCAGTAGTAGCCAAAAGCTTCATGCCGAAATGATCTGCAAAAGGCTGAACCCAAAGATCCAGCGATGCAGTAACGATAAGGCTTTCTACTTTTTCCCTATCCATTCCCGAAATGAAATCCAATGCATTCCGGCGGATCAATTCCGGATAATATTTTTGAAAAAAAAGATGTGCCTGCTGCTGAATTCGGTTTTTGGTCTCACCTTCCAAAACGGACGAAATAAAACTTCGCTTCACTTTTTCTGCTTCCAAAAGATTGATTTTCAAAAGTATAAAAAGCGGAACATGTTTCACAAAACTGAAATAGAATTTCCGACGGTTGTAAAATTTAAGAAAAAGAAACATGGTATCTTTATACGTGAGTGTGCCGTCAAAATCAAAACAATACAGTTTTTTCATAGATAGAAGTTACAGTTTTAATTTCTTAAAAACAAATTCAGGTATATTTCTGATGATCAACATGATGAATCGCCAAATCGGCAGTACATACACTACATTTTTTTTCTTGATATAAGCATTGTAAATATAATTTGCCACCTGCGAAGGATTGGCTGTTAACAAAGGATTCAAGGGCATTCCTTCGGTCATTTTGGTCGCCATAAAACCGGGTTTTACAGTAATGACATGTACTTTTTTATCATAAAGATAATTGCGGAGGCCACTCAAATATGCTGTAAAAGCTGCTTTGGCAGATCCATAAACAAAATTGCTTTGCCGTCCTCGTTCTCCTGCAACAGAGGACAAACCGATGATTGTACCGAAACGTTTCCGTTCCATTTTATTCGCAAAATAAGTGATTACAGGAACCAATCGGGAGTAATTGACAGCAATAATGCGATCGGTATTCCGGTCGTCATAAAGGCCTTCTTCGGTATCCTCTCCCAAATATCCGACGGCGCAGAAAGCGAGGCTGCTTTCTATTCCGGAAAGTTTTTTAAAATCCGGTTCTTTCATGAGATCCCACTCAATAATTTCAGCGTCCTGAAAAAACTTCACATTAATATGCCTGGCAAACTTTTCTGTCGTTTCCGGATGGGAAGTGAGGAAATATATTTTTTCAAACCGTTCCCCTTCTTTCAGAATCTTTTCTACAAACGCCTGTGCAATGTCGGAATTGCTGCCAAGAACTATCATCTTTTATCATTCTTAATTGAGACAAAGTTTTCGTCTTTACCTGCGTTAATAATTCTTTTATGCTGATGTGATACAAATTTAGGATTGTTCACATTCCGGAGATAATTGGTAAGAGACGGCTTGCTCATCACATCTTTTGAAAGATAAATTCTTCCGCCGTACTGCTCCACAATTTCATCCAGTTTCTGAACTAGATTCTTTAGTTTTGAAGTCATTCTGAAATCCAAAGCGAGGGTATATCCTTCCATGGGGAATGAATTATACGCCTGAGGATTATTTTTGCCAAAAAGTTTCAGCACGGCTAGAAACGATCCGCTTCCATCTTCCGCAATGGTTTCAAGAATCTTTCGCATGCCTTCTTTCCCGTTTTCTTTTGGGATTACCATTTGATACTGTATAAATCCTTTCTTACCATAAATTTTATTCCAGTTCTCTACCACATCCAAAGGGTAAAAAAAGGCTTCGTAATCTACTATTTCATTGATTTTTTTTGTGGTTTGTTTTACATAATAAAACCAATTAAAAAATTTCACCGTCATTGAATTTAAGAAAAACTCAGGAAAAAAGAAAGGTATAGAGGGAGGATTTTTCTTTTTAATATGCAATGGATCTATCGATTTCTTGTGTGTCAACTCATGCCGAAATGCGTGTTCGCCGCGTATTAATATAGATTTACCAATATTTTTTCCTTTCTGCAAACAATCGATCCAGGCTACGTTATAGGTCCAGTTTTCACTTTCATCAAACAGCCGGAAGATTTCCTCCAGATTTTCAGCCTTTATTCTTTCCTGACGAATATACGCCGTTTCAATGTTTTTCAGTTTTATTTTGGCTGAAAGAATAATGCCGGTCAGTCCCATTCCACCGATGGTAGCCCAGAATTTATCTTCATGATAATTCCGGGAACAATGTAGAATCTCTCCATTTTCGGTAAGCAAGCTAAACGCTAAAACATGTTCAGAAAAACAACCTTCAGAATGATGATTTTTCCCGTGAACATCGGAAGCGACAGCACCACCCAATGTGATGAATTTCGTACCGGGTGTCACAGATAAAAAATACCCCTGCGGAACGATCACTTCCAGAATATCGGACAGCAGCACCCCGGATTCACACTCCAGAATTCCGTTCAATCTGTCAAAACTGATAAACTTGTTGAGCCTTTTGGTTGAAAACATTTTCTCGCCCAATGCAGCATCGCCATAACATCTTCCGTTTCCTCTGGCAATAATTTCGTGAGCATTTTGCACATAGGCTTTTATTTCCCGGATATTTTCCTCAGCCTTTATTTCCTTTTCTACCACGGGAAAGTTTCCCCAATTGGTAATTTTCTGCACAAAATCCCGCTTCATCCTTAAAATGTTTTATAATAAATCAATAAAAAGTAGCTCACTACCCAAAGAATTAGCGTTGCCTGAATATACCGGTCTTTGTAAATTATTTTGGTAGGAGACTCTGTTCGGTTATGAACCAAAGTTTGCTGAAGATAGCGTAAAAAGGCAAAAACAACAAATATAAAAGTGTAAAAAATCTTGTTTCCAAACCGGTTTTGCACTTCAGGCTGAACCGTAAACATCAGGTATGAAATAATAGCCAATGTTACTGAAATCGAAAGAGCAATATCGGCAAACTGTACGTTATAACCATCCAGAGAACGTCTGGTTTTTCCTGAAATTTGCGCGTTGATGAGTTCGCCCCGCCTTTTTCCAAGCGCCAGAACCAAAGCCAATACAAAAGTGAGAAGAATCGCCCACTGAGAAATCGGAATTTCTGTACTATAACCTCCTGCCATCACTCGGAGTACAAAACCAATCGAGATAAGACACACATCGATAATGGCAACATGTTTCAGGCGAAAGGTGTACGCCAGATTCATCCCTAAGTAAGTGAGAATAACGATGGCAAATTTTCCGATATTCTGTTGTAATCCGGCGGTTATAAATAGTATAATACTGATAATTAAACCCATAAGGAATATTGCAATTCCCAATGCGGTTTTCTTTGAGATGGCTCCACTGGCGATAGGACGGTTTTTTTTGTCGGGATGCTGCCTGTCTGATTCAGCATCGGCATAATCATTAATAATATAAATCGTACTCGAAGCCAACGAAAAAACTACAAACGCAACGCAACTTTTTAAGAAAAGTTCTGTATTGAGAAAGTTTCCTGAGAAAAATAGAGGCAGAAAAACAAATAAATTTTTCACCCATTGTTCAACACGGAGAAGCGTAAGGAATTTCGTCATGTATTGCTGAAAATCATACAAAAGTAATGAATTTTAGGAAACTGATGCGAATAAAAAAAGAACCGCTTTGCAGCGATTCTCCTTTTTGAAAATATCTATAAGTTTATTATTGACCTTGTGCTTCCTGAATCATTTCTTCATTAGCAGTAATGGCAAATTCCACTCTTCTGTTTTGAGCTCTACCGGCTTCAGTTGCGTTGGAAGATCTGGGATCTGTTTCGCCCATTCCCATGGTAAACATTCTGCTGGAAGCTACTCCTTTGCTTACCAGATAGCTTTTAACCGCTGCGGCTCTTCTTTCGGAAAGGCCTTGGTTATAAGATTCAGAACCTTTACTGTCGGTATGTCCGTAGACATTAATATTCGTATCGGGATTATTTTTAAGAACCGTTGCTAATTTATCAAGATTAGTTTTAGCTGATGCGGTTAAGTTTGAAGAATCGAATCCAAAGTTGACCATACTTTCCGGCAAAGTAATTTTGATTCCTTCATTCACTCTTTCTACCTCAGCTCCGGGAAGTGTTTCCTTAATTTCCTTGGCCTGCTTGTCCATATTTCTGCCAATGACATTTCCGGCAACTCCACCCACAATACCACCAAGTACCGCTCCTGCAGGCGCATTGCCTCCTTTTCCGATATTATTTCCGAGTACTCCTCCGATAACAGCTCCTGCTGCAGTACCGATCACAGTACCTCTTTGCTGATTGTTTGAATTACGAACGGCTTCACAGCTGGTTAATACTAAAGCTGCTGAAAGAAAAGATGCCGCGATATATGTTTTATTTAGTTTCATTATATAAATTTTTGTATGTTTTTATTTGGTAGCTGTTCTCTGAAAATGATACACAACTCGTACAGTTTCGCCTTCAAAGGGAATTTGCTGTTGCAGAGAAAACTGATCTGTATCCCGGCTAAGCAAAGTTAAAGTATACCCAACGGTATTTTGTTTCGCTTTGGTTCCGTCTACAATTTTCTTAAACTGAAAGGTGTTTCCGTCCACCACTTCAAATTTAATAGGACGGGTGAGTGTAGGGCATGTTCCACCACTGTTTAGAGTATAAGCTCCGGTCCAGTTATTTGGAATAAGCCTCCAGTGGCTTCCGATAAAACAGTTAACATCCGCTCCTTCATCAAAAGGTTTGATACGATATTTCTGGTCATAATCTACCGAAGTGATTTCCCAGTCGCCTTTCATTTTTAAAAACTCGGCTCTGTTAGCTTGCGCATTTTTGGCAGTAGTACAGGAAACAGCAAGTGATGCTCCGATAATTCCTGTCAGTAAGAGATTTTTCATTGTTTATTTCTTAATAGTTAAATTTCACATCAAAAAATTATGCCAAATAGATCACGCTTAAATGAAAAATGGGAATTACAGAATGATTTTGCAATCATCTATAATTCCCTTAGGTTTACTTTATTGCTTTCCTTCCTTGCTTTTTGGTTTTGGATGTAGCCGTTTTTGAAGAAGTATAGAAATGGGTATAAGCATATTCTGCGGCTTTTCGCACATCAATCACACCACCCGCTCTGGAAATTGTATCAAAAGTTGCTTTCAGATCTCCGGGTAAAGCTGCATCTACTGTGGATTTATTCGATGTTTTTACCAACGCTTCGATGATCTGCTCAGGTTTTAATTCAGGCATATACGCGAGAAGAACCGCTGCTGCGCCTGCTACTACCGGCGATGCCATGGAAGTTCCCTGCTCGTATTTGTATTTTGCGTCCGGAACGGTAGAATAAATTTGCTGTCCCGGCGCAAAAACGTCCACCATTTTCGAATTGAAATTGGAGAAACCTGCGCGCAATGTTTCTGCATCTTTGGTGCTTGCTCCCACAACGATCATATTTTTAAGAAATGGCTTATCATCTGCCGGATCCTTGAAATTGGTAGGATAATGCACACTGTTCTGAATATCTTCGTTGTCATTTCCTGCAGCTTTCACCAAAAGGACTCCTTTTTTCTCAGCATAACGGAAAGCATCCCAAACTACTTTTTTCCCGGGAGAAACCGGTTTCCCGAAACTCATGTTCAAAATTTTAGCACCATTGTCCACAGCGTACCGAATGGAATTGGCAACATCCTTATCTCTTTCGTCCCCGTTGGGTACCGTGCGCACCGCCATAATTTTAGCCACCTTATGAGCGACACCATACTGAACTTCTTCACCCTGAGGCAGTCCTGCAATAATTCCTGCGACGTGGGTTCCATGTCCGGCATCAGGGCCTTCATAATTGTTATTTCCGTAATGTTTTTCGGTATAGTCGTCATAATTATCACCCACTAATTCTGCTCTCGGATCAAAATCGAGATTGTATTGCTGGGTTGCCTGCTGTCCGTAATAATCCAGATAGGTTTTCATTTCTTCTTCCATATATTTCTGAAAATCTTCGGGAGATTTCCCAACAGCCTCAGGATCATTTACCATATTTCCCATCACATTCAAGGCAATGGCTTCCTGCTGTGTTGCAGGTTTTATGGCGGACAAAGTTTCCTGAGTAAATGGCTTGCCGTTCAGCAATTTTACCATCACCGGAATAAACTGATTCACCATCTGAATCGACTGATACTGCTGTCTTGCCTCCATACTTTTTTTGTTGAAGATTTCTTTCGACTGCATATACATGGCAAACTCTTCCGGCATTTTTGCCTGATTGGCTTTGTTTTCAGCAGAATTTTCTCCTTCAAAAACGGATTTATACTTTTTCACCACGCGGGTTACCTCCATATTATCTACATCAATATCGCCTTTCGCACTGCCCATGAAATTCCATCCGTGAACATCGTCGATATACCCGTTTCCGTCATCATCTTTTCCATTATTGGGAACTTCATTGGGATTTTTCCACATGTTGTTTTTCAAACCGGGATGATCCACTTCCACTCCACTGTCCAATACCGCTACAACAACAGATTTTGGTTTCAGGCCTTTAGATTCAAGATATTTATACGCATTATCCGTGTTCACACCATATACTTTTGACGATGCAAAATCTTTATGGTACCAGGTCATTAAATCTTTATCTTTTAAAGGATCCTGAACAGAAGCTTCCTGAGCAAAAACACCGATGCCCAAAAGAAAATACGTGGCTATCAATAATTTTTTCATATTCTTTTATTTAAATTTTTAAACTCTTGATATAAGTAACAGATTCCGGGCCTTTGTTACATATCAAATCGACTACTGACAAATTTTCCAAAAAACCAAGCCGGTCTGAAAACACCTGATAATAAGCATTCAAGCCTAAGACGGTCTGATCTTTCGCCAAAAATGAATTCCGGAAATCCAACATTTCAGGCTTATCAATATATCCGTCAGTTAGTGTGTAAGGGTGATTGGTTTTTAAAATCTCCTGAATTATTTCTAATGCTTTCAGGTTCAAATCCAGTAAAAATGCTGGTTTATTTTCAAAAATACGGGAGAGTTGCTCTTCATAGAATTCAAAAAAAGGAGAACTTTGGTACGCCATTTTTATGGATTTCCAGTGAAGTTTTTGCCAATCTTCTGCATAAGAAATCTTCAGGTCTTTCAACGTGCGCTTTCCCTCGTGGCGTATGGGAATAATGAGTGAAAGTTTTCCGTTGGCGCCGTAAATATTCGCCCGGTTCCGATAGGTTTGTTTAGGGAAATTCTCATACTGTTCCAAAAGTACCCGATTATTTTCTTCTAAAAAAACAGAAAACCATGCAACGGGCGGCAAATAAAATAAGGGCAAAAGGACATCCTGCATAATAGTACAATGATAGACAGACGAATAGCAATAAACCACTATTCCATTTCTGATATTCTGTTAAACATCATTACTCTTCGTTCTTCTTTTTGAATAATCCTGCGAAGAAATCCCAGCCAAAGAAAAGCACCAGAACAAGGACGGCCAGCCACCAATAGGAAGGTTTATCTGGATCTCCTGTGTTGGTTGCTTTGAACATCCGATCCCAACGAAACTTCCAACCGTCGGCCTGATAAGTTGAATCACTGTTGGCGAACAATCCTTCTACACTCATCCAGGTAAACATCGGTTTTCCTACGATGTGCGTTTCCGGCACGTAGCCAAAAAAGCGGCCATCCAAAGAAGCATCCCGATTGTCGCCCACCATCATATAATAATCATATTTCACGGTGTATTCCGAGGTTGCCTGCCCGTTGATCGAAATTTTCCCATCTTTATTTTCGAGGGTATTTCCTTCATACTGAACAATCAATTTCCTGTATTCAGGGAGATTTTCCTGAGTAAGCTGCAACACATCTCCTTTTTTAGGAATTCTCAGCGGGCCATACCAGTCGGTATTCCAAGGTTTGTTCATCGGAAAAATAGTGGAAGATGTATTAATTTTAGTGCTGTTCACCCTTTGTTGGGCGGCAATAGATCTTGGAATATCCGGATAGTAGCTGATATCTTTCTCGCCTTTCTTGCCTATTACTTCAGTGAGGCTCACCGTTTGTGGCAATTCACCCAGATCTTTTGCAGTTTCATCCGTAAGGCCCTGAAAAATATAGGTAAATCCTGCATTTGTTTGATATTCTGATACCGGGAGAAAGCCGTAAATATTGTACAAAGCTGGAATATCGAGCTGCGAACTGGTCACCAATTCATAAGAATGCTGCACTTGGGCATCGCCCATTCTCTGTTCCGGTTTCCCGTTAATAAACAGTTTTCCGGCTCTGAATTCCATCACATCTCCCGGCTGTGCCACCAGACGTTTTACGTAAGGATCTTTTCTGTCAATGGCGACATGTACGGAATCATCCGGATAATTGAAAACAACGATATCATTCCGAACAGGTTTTTCCCAACCGGGCAATCTCAGATAAGGAAGTTTTACCGCTTCTACATAGGATTTCGGGTCATCTTTCGGATTTCCTTTTTCACCTGTATCCATAATGGTTCCCTGAAGAAAAGGAATCGCGACAGGACGCATCGGCATTCTGAAACCATAATTTAATTTATTAACAAAAAGAAAATCACCTACCAGCAGCGTCCGTTCCATGGATCCGGTAGGAATTCCGAAAGGTTGTGTTATAAATACATGAATAATCGTGGCAAAAACAACTGCGAACGTGATGGAACCTAGGAAAGATTCTTTCTTCTTTGAATCCACTTCACCTGTCAACTGAAAAGCATTCCCTTCCAGTTCGGTATCTTTAGAATAATTGACGAAAGCCATATATAGAAACGGCAGCATAACAGTAAGCAACTTCTGGACAAAACTATCTTTCCCGAATTTCTTCATCAGAAACAAATGAAAAACAGACATCATTATCGGTCCTACAATCGGCAGATAGGCCATCGCCACCCACCATTTCGGATGATTGGTTTCCTTCTGGATAATATAATAATTGTAAAAAGGAATGAAAGCAAAAAGCGGGTGATATCCCATTTTTTTGAACAGTTTCCAGGTGGAAATTCCCATTAACACAGAAAGGATGAGGACATAGCCAGTATAAATGATAAAGTAATTCATAGTTTGCTTTTTAGGAGCTTATTATTAGTTTGTGCAAGTTCGTTTTTGTTACAGATGCAACACATCTTTCATGCTGAAATTGCCCTGTTTTCCCTGTATCCATTCAGCGGCCATCACGGCCCCCAATGCAAATCCATCTCTACTGAACGCAGCATGCCGGATCTCAATTTCATCTACTTCGCTTCTGTAAAAAACGCTGTGTGTTCCCGGAACCTCATCCTGCCGGAGAGCAAAAATTCCAAGATCATGGTTCTGAGTTTCTTCCAGTTTCCAGGCATCATATTGAGAATGGTTTTGGATAATTCCTTCCGCCAAAGAAATGGCCGTTCCGCTGGGTGCGTCTTTTTTGTGAACATGATGAATTTCTTCCAACTGAACAGTATATTCCTTAAAATTATTCATGATCGCTGCTAACTTTTCATTCAGCGCAAAGAAAAGATTTACGCCCAAGCTGAAATTAGAACCGTAAAGAAAAGCAGTATTATTCTGAAGCGCAATTTCCTCAACTTCATGCTTTTGCGTAAGCCAACCCGTAGTTCCCGACACGACAGGAATTTGATTTTGAAGACAGGTTTTAATATTGTTAAATGCCGCCTCAGGATGACTGAATTCGATGACAACATCCGGGTGGTTCAGATTCTCTTCGGTCGGAGTTTCATTCAGTCTGGCGACGATCTCATGCCCTCTTTTTGTGGCCACTTCATCAATGATCTTGCCCATTTTTCCATATCCTACCAGTGCTATTCTCATATCAAAAATTTAAAATCTGTAATGCAGGCTCAGTCCGGGAACCGCAGCCTGACTTCCGTATTCATCAAAAATGATAGCCGGTTTGAAAGCCAGGTCCGGATCGTTTCTTCCTTCATACAAATGCGCATCTACTACGGCATCCACGATGTTCAGAATGTAAAGCAATCCTGTGATGGCAATGGCATAGTCGCGGTTTCTCTTCCACCGATCCTGTTCGCGGCCCAACGCCTGTTTCAGGTTCTGAATATTATAATGCGAAAACTCGTGGGGAACTCCGTTGAGTTCGGCTACAAAAGCGTTTCTGTATTTTCGGTACACCTTATCGTTATAAATGATAAAACCGACGCCTGTACCGATAGCGCCCCAGACAATAGGGATTTTCCAATATTTTTTATTGTAATACTGACCGAGGCCAGGAAGTACCGCAGAATATAAACCGGCCTTTGTTGGACTGTATTTCATGGGCGTCATACTGGCGTTCGCCATTTCAATTCCGCTTACGATTTCCATCTCAGATTTTGGTGTTACAGCAGAAAGAGTGTCTGTCGGATGCTGTTCCGTCCTGATGGTATCATTTCTGTTTGCCTGCGAAAAAACACTCAGGGAACAGCAAAGAAACAGAATGAAACAAAGATTCCTCATATTTTAAAATGGGACAAAATATTTTCAAGTTCCTCCTCGCTACCAAATTCCAGAACTATTTTTCCTTTATTTCCTTTCACCGTCGATTTTATTTCCACCCCGACTTCCAGAATATCAGAAAGGGATTTCTGAGCCTTCTTCAAATGATTAGGAAGAATAACTTTGTTTTTGACTGCCTTCTGCACAGGATTTTTCAGTTGTTGTGCCGCCTGTTCTGCCTGCCGGACATTCAGTCCTTCTTTGACAACTCTCTGAAATAGTTTTTCCTGCAATTCTTCATTCTCCAGACTGATGATCGCACGGCCATGTCCGGCAGAAATCTCTCCGCTTCTGATGGCGTTCTGCACGTCAGGATTCAGTCTTAAAAGCCTGATAGAATTGGTAATGGTACTTCTTTCCTTTCCTACCCTTTGGCTCAGGTTTTCCTGCGTCATTCCAATCTCTTCCAAGAGTCTTTGATACGTAAGAGCCACCTCAATGGCATCCAGATCTTCGCGCTGGATATTTTCTACCAAAGCCATTTCCAGCAATTCCTGATCGTTGACCAAACGAATATACGCCGGCACGGTTTTTAAACCTGCAATTTTGGAGGCTCTGTACCGTCTTTCGCCGGAAATAATTTCGAATTTCCCGCCGTCCTTGCGGAGGGTTATCGGCTGAATAATGCCTAAATTTTTTATAGACTGTGCGAGATCGTTCAGTGCTTTTTCGTCAAAATGTGTTCTGGGCTGTGAAACGTTGGGATAAATATCGTCCAATGCTACTTCCACAATATTTCCCAGGAATTTATCTGCACCTTCATCGGTCGCTGTATTGATACTGGCCTTGGATTCTGCACTTAATATCGCTCCGAGGCCGCGGCCCATCGCTCTTTTTTTGTCTTTCATTTTTTATCAACAGAAGAGGTGATTTAATATTGTAAACTGATCAGTTTTTCACGAGGCTTTCGTTTTTCAGCAATACTTCTTCGGCCAACTGCAGATACTGCACTGCGCCTTTGCTTTCAGCATCGTAATTCAGAATACTCTCCCCAAAACTCGGCGCTTCGCTCAGGCGGACATTCCGGCTGATGATGGTTTCGAAAACCATTTCAGGAAAATGGCTGTTCACTTCTTCCACCACCTGATTGGAAAGCCGAAGCCTGCTGTCGTACATGGTGAGAAGCAATCCTTCAATATCAAGATCTTTGTTATGAATATTCTGAACATTTTTCACGGTGTTCAGCAGTTTTCCCAAACCTTCCAGCGCAAAATACTCGCATTGGATAGGAATAATAACCGAATCTGCCGCCGTCAAAGCATTGATCGTTATGAGCCCTAAACTCGGAGCACAGTCGATGATGATATAATCATAATCGTTACGGACGGATTTTAAGGCTTCCTTCAGCATGTATTCCCTGTTTTGCCGGTCTACCAGTTCTATTTCCGCGGCAACTAAATCGATATGAGACGGAATAATATCCAAATTCGGCGAAGCGGTTTTCTGGATACAGTTCCTTGCATCCACACTATGTTCCAACAGATTATAAGTTGAATGTTTTACTTCTTCCACTCCTAATCCTGAGGTAGCATTCGCCTGTGGATCTGCATCAATAATCAATACCTTCTTCTCCAAAACTCCCAATGCTGCAGCGAGATTTACTGCCGTGGTTGTCTTTCCCACCCCGCCTTTCTGATTGGCAATTCCTATAACTTTGGCCATTATTTCGGTTTTAATGCTCAAAAATACAATTTTATTTGAGCTTTCTTACACCACCGTTTCAAGCAAGACGTTAAAATCCTGTTAATTAGGGAATTGATCTTCAAAATAATTATCCACAATTTGTTGAGATTTGTGGATAAAATGAAGGAAGTAACCACTTTTCGTGATGACAAAAAGAATTCTAAATCCTAAAAAAAATGCAGTAAAATCAGCCTGCCCTCGAACAATTTCCCATAATAGTTACGATATACGGCAAAGTCAGTAAACTAAAAAAAACTAATCCGTTGGGCTTCTGTTGTAATTAAATTGATTACATTGGATACCGCTAAACAAAAAACGCCCTGAAAATCAGAGCGTTATCCTAAAATTTGTAGACCCACAGGGAGTAATTATTTAAACCAATAAAGCAATGTAAGTCATCATTTTACTGACAGTAAGCAAGTTAGATAATTTTATAAACGCATAAGGCATCGTAAAAACCATTAAACAATCCCCGATTTAGTCCCTGATTTTAGAAGTAGGGACTAAAAATACCCGCATCAAAATCTACACAACATTAATTATTAACGTACTGCCAACAGCCTGCGGAATTTCCTCTATAAATGTCAGTTTAGAAAATACGGAAAAAATTGATGCTGATTTTTTACCTAAGTGACCAACGAGCAGTAGATCTGAAATTCACTAGTTGAATTTGGGTAATTTTAGTATAAAAGCGACCTCGATTTAATGGTGACTTATTCAGACCATCGAAGAATATCTGGTACGCGGTCGTCATTGCGGTATGTGCGTCGGCACATAGGAATATTGCTGTGCGCGGTGGCGAAAGTGAATAATGCTGCTATATCATTCCGCGGAGAAACAGTATTTTATTTGATAATTTATGTGATCAACTATAAGATTTCTGCACCATTTTTCTGCGTACAGTGAAGGGGTGCCGAGGAATTGTTGCTCTTAAATTGGAAGTAACCTTCTAGATTATAATCCCGCTGGCATGAGGGGCACTATACGCAACACTTAAATTTTTACCCCAGAAAGAAAAAAACGGACCGAAGCCCGCTTTGTTTAAAATTTCATTTTCTGAATCCTTACCGCATTTAGTATGGCAAGCAATGCTACGCCCACATCTGCAAAGACTGCTTCCCACATCGTGGCTAACCCCCCTGCTCCTAATACCAACACCACTGCTTTTACTCCAAAGGCCAACGCGATGTTCTGCCAAACAATTTTTTTGGTTTGCTTGCCAATATTAATGGCCATTGGGATTTTTGAAGGTTTGTCGTCCTGAATTACCACATCAGCGGTTTCAATAGTGGCATCACTCCCAAGGCCTCCCATCGCTATGCCGATATCACTTAAAGCTACAACCGGAGCATCGTTGACACCGTCGCCAACAAATGCAACCGTTTCATTCCGTGCTTTTATTTCTTTGACTTTATTTACTTTATCTTCTGGCAATAAATCGCCAAAAGCATTCTGGATACCCAGTTTTTGTGCCACTGCTTTTACCACGGTAGTTTTATCGCCGCTCAACATTGTAACTTTGACACCTAAACTGGTAAGTTTCTGTACTGTATAGGCAGCATCTTCCTTAATACTGTCTGCAATGGTGATGTATCCCGCAAATTTCCCTTCGTACGCAATGGCAATCAAGGTTTCTACAATATCGTTTGGATTAATATCGTATTGGATTAGGAATTTATCCATAAGTTTAAAGTTTCCGACCAGTAGCTGATTTCCCTGATAACTCCCTTTCAAACCATGCCCTGCAATTTCTTCCACATTTTCCAGAACCATATTGTGGTCGGGTTCGCCAAGATGTTCGTGAATTGCAGTAGCTACCGGGTGAGTTGATGAGTTTTCAATAACATTAATCAGTTTTAAAATAAGATCTTTATCGAATTCCTGTTTAATGTTCACAGTCTGCACTTTGAATACACCCTCGGTCATGGTACCGGTTTTATCCATTACCACATTTTTGATTTCTGACAGAGAATCCAGAAAGTTACTTCCTTTAAATAAAATACCGTTCCGGCTTGCTGCACCGATGCCGCCAAAGTAACCGAGTGGAATACTGATTACCAGCGCACACGGACACGAAATCACAAGAAATATCAGGGCACGGTACAACCAGTCTCTGAAAATATATTCATCTACAAAGAAGTAGGGCAACAGACAGATGCCCACTGCTAGAAATACCACGATTGGCGTATAGATGCGCGCAAATTTCCTGATGAATAATTCTGTGGGTGCCTTCTGTGCTGTCGCGTTTTGTACCAGTTCTAGAATCTTGGAAAGTTTTGAATCTGCATAAGGTGTATTTACTCTCACCTGTGCAACGGTATTCAGGTTGATCATACCAGCAAGGACGGTATCTCCTGTTTGCTTTGTGTCAGGTTTACTTTCGCCGGTGAGTGCCGAGGTATTGAACGAAGCGCTTTGGGAAATCAAAATACCATCGAGAGCGAGTTTTTCGCCAGGCTTCAACTGAATAAGGGAGTTAAGTTCAACTTCAGCAGCTTTAACTGTCTGTGGACGATCATTAACTAAAACCGTCACTTCGTCCGGGCGCTGATCCAGCAGTTTAGCGATATTCCCCTTGGCACGCTGAACGGCTAAAGTCTGAAAGACTTCGCCAACTGAATAGAAAAGCATGACCGCCACCCCTTCAGGATATTCGCCAATGACAAAGGCTCCTATTGTCGCGATAGACATCAGGAAAAACTCCGAAAACACATCCCCCTTCCTGATACTTTCAAACGCATCTGTCAGAACCGGCACACCTACCGGCAGATAGGCTGCGGCGTACCAAATAATACGCACCCAATCTTTAAACCAAAATTGAGGAATCAGATGATCCATTGCCAAGCCTGCCATTAGGATCACGAATGAGATCATTGCCGGAAGAAAAAGCTGAAAGGTAGACTTTCCCTGTGCAGAATGATCGTGTCCATCATCATCGGCATGTTCAGCAGCATGGTTTGAGCCGTCATCAGCGGGATGCTTTTCGGTATCGGGAGTCATTTTCTTTATTGGGGCATAGACTTTATCGGTCGTTGCGCAACAACCGTCTTCGACTAATTTTTCTGCCCCGGCGTTTTTATATATTTTACCTTCCTGAGGCGTGCAGCACAGCTGATTGCCATTTTCGTCGTAGGTATGTATATGTGATTTATTATTTGCCATAAGTTTTATTTTTAGCGATGAGTTTGAGTATTTTTGATTAATTATTTTTTAATGGCCGTGCCCTTCTTCTCCTTTGTTATTTAATTTAGCTAAAATAAAGAAGGCATTTTTAGTTACTATTTTGGCATTTGGGGGCATGGGTTTCAAGGGGGTAATTTGTGTATAGCCCAAATCAGTAACTCCCTTAGCCACAGGAATTTTTTCAAAACTTATTTCCTTTTCTTCCACCGTTTTTTTGTTATCTCCCTCTTTGTCATCCTTGTTTTGCATAATAAAGATAAAATCCTGGCCCTTATCATTAACGATGGCTTCAGTAGGAACGGCAGCAGCAGTTTGATTATCAAGACTTATGACTGCCGTAACATTCATGCCATCGATGAGAGCTACTCGGTCACCGACGACCTGTGCGTGAACAGGAACGGTTTTGCTTTCTCCTTCAAAGGCTGTACCTATTGAGGTAATTTTTGCATCGTACTCTTTACCTGGACTGTTGGTGAGTGTAAAATGAATGGTTTGCCCTGGCTGAACTTTACCCAAGTCTTTTTCATACACGTAAATATCTAGATGGAGCGCCGCATTGCTTACAATTTCCGCAATTGGAGAAGCCATATCTACATTACTCCCGATTTGCGCAATTACTTTGCTTACCGTGCCGCTAATGGGGGCACGCACCGCAAGGGACGAACTGTACCCCTGGGCGGCGCCAATGCTGCCCAGCTGTTTCTGGAGTCCGGAGCGCTGGCTTCGCAATGTAGCAAGATCTGTCTGGGCCTGCTGGAATTTCTTTAGGGGTGCGGCATTACCTTTATAAAGCTGCTGTGCACGCGTAACCTCCAGCTCTGCCATCCGGATCTGACCATTAACCTGCTGAAGCTGCTGCTGCATCACAATTAAATCGGGGTTTGAAATGGTTGCTATAACTTTTCCCTTTGATACATAGCTTCCAGGCTGTACGTACAGGGAGCGTACTATACCGCTGTACGAGGGCGTAACAAATGCCTTATTCTGGTTAGGCACCGTCAGCATACCGCTTACTTTTATGGTATTAGAAAGTTCCTTACTTTCGATACTACCCATTTGAATTCCAACAGTCTTTATTTGTTCCTCCGTGAAATGTGCGACGTTCGGATCTTCATGTTCATCAACCTTCTCCACTTCAGGTGTATTTTTGGTTTCAGTAACTTCTGATTCTTTTTTACATCCTGTCAACAAGACAGAGACTGCAAAAATAAGGGTGATATATTTTTTCATGTTATATTCTCTTTTTGTACTTAATTTTTAATGTAATAGTTATATTGAATTACGGCCATGTTGTACTCGTTTAATGCAATCAGATAATTTTTTCTGATGTCTATTGCCTGGGTAAAGAACTGGTGCATTTCAGAAAAACCTATTTCACCTGCTTTGTAACTTAACATTGCCGCATCAAAGATCTGGTCTGCCTGTTTCAAACCTATACTTTCATAATATTTAAGCATTTCAGAAGCTTTTAGAATTTCGGTGTAGCTGGTGCGGGTTTGTGCCGCGAACTGATTTTCCTGATAGCGCAGCTGCGACTGCTGAATTTCAACTTCTGCTTCGGCAGCCTGCAATTTGGCTTTGTAAGCAGTTTTTCCAAAAATGGGAAATTCTACCGCTACAGAAAAGCCGGTTATGGGATCTTTCATTCCGTATAATCTCTGGGAGAATACCCGGCCGGAAAAGTCAGGTTTATTCTGCATTTTCTGAACATCTATATTAGCTCGTGCAATTTCGATATTTTGCTGCTGCAGTGCCAATGAAGGATGCAAACTGTCTGAGGGAAAATCATCCACATCCAATTTCTGCAAGTTTGTGTCTTCCGGCAAGTATAGCACCTGACTATTAAGAAACAGACTGAGTTGTTGCTGCTGTGCCGAAATATTCTGTTCGTTTTGCTGTCTCTGAGCCTGGAGCTCTTTCATCCGTGCCTCCGCAGCAATGTTTTCGAGACCAGCAGCTTCGCCGGTTTTGAAACGAAGATTTGCTGCTTTGTACATGGACGTATAATACTCATCAAGTTTTTGGTAGAGCTTACCAACATCCTGAAGGTACCACAACTGATAAAAAGCAGTATTTACTTCCCTTTTTATCACTGCGTCCAACATGCTTTTATTCAGCTGGTGAAATTTCAACTGCTCCTCAAAATACTTTCTTTTCGCCTTATATAATCCCGGCCACTGGACGGATTGCTGGATTCCAATTTTAAAATCGCCGTCGGGATCACTAGGCCTCATATCCTCATTTTCTACAAAGATGCCGGTTTTGGGAATTTCACGTGCAGTTTTAGTTTCCAGTAAAGCTTTATTTACCTGGGCACTGTTTACCGAGTACTGCAGATTATTTTCCAGCGCTATTTTCACCGCGTCATTTGGTGAAATTCTTTCCTGCGCAGTAAGTGCACCTGCGGAAGAGCACAGTAAAATTACCAGCGCTACAAACGACGTGTTTTTACTATTTCTCAATTTGTTTTTGATTTGATTCTTAGAATTAAATATGATATACAGTAGGGGTAAGACAAATAAGGTAAGAAAGGTCGCCGTAACCAAACCGCCGATAACTACTGTTGCAAGCGGTCTTTGCACTTCGGCACCGCTCCCGGTAGAAAAAGCCATCGGGAAAAATCCAAATGATGCTACGGCTGCCGTCATCAATACAGGACGAAGCCTGATACTGGTTCCTTCTATGACCCTTCGTATTACATTATTTACACCGGATTTCTGTAGGTCTTTGAAAGTACTCACCAAGACGATACCGTTCAGGACGGCCACACCAAATAACGCAATGAAGCCCACTCCTGCAGAAATACTGAATGGCATATCTCTTATGAGCAACGCAAACACACCGCCAATAGCACTCATTGGTATTGCAGTAAATATAAGCAAGCTGTCTTTTAGGTTGCGGAAGGTGAAGTAAAGCAAAAGAAAGATAAGGGCTAATGCTACAGGAACCGCTATTTGCAGTCGTGAAGAGGCCTGTTTCAGGTTTTCGAATGTTCCTCCATATGTATAGTAATAGCCGGCGGGCAAGATGTTTGCGTCATTCAGTTTTTTCTGGATTTCGGTGACTACACTTTCTACATCCCTATCCTTTACATTAAAGCCAACGACGATCCTGCGCTTTCCATCTTCACGGCTGATTTGCGCCGGTCCTTCTTTAAATTCCACTTTTGCTATCTGAGAGAGCGGAATCTGCACACCGTTCTCAGCCGGAATAAAGAGGTTACTCACGTCGTCAATAGAACTTCTGCTCACACTGTCGAGCCGTGCGACCAAATTAAACTTCCTTTCGTCTTCGAATACTACTCCGGCGGTTTCGCCCGCAAAAGCCGTGCTCACTGTATGGTTTATGTCCTCAATATTCAGCCCGTAAGAGGCCATTCTGGCCCTGTCGTAAGTAATGGTTATTTGAGGTAAACCAACGGTCTGCTCAATTTGTGGTTCGGTTGCACCCTCTACTGTCTGTACTATTTTGGCAACTTCCGGTGCCAGTTTCGCAAGGGTGTCGATATTCTCTCCAAATATTTTGACCGCTACATCCTGGCGGACACCGGTCATTAATTCGTTAAAACGCATCTGTATGGGTTGGGAGACTTCAAAAAACACGCCAGGTATCATTTCCAGTTTTTCCATCATTTCGGCACTTAACTCTTCGTAAGATTTGTCGCTGTCTTTCCAATCTTTTTTAGGTTTTAGCGTGACAATAAGATCGGTTGCTTCGGGCGGCATAGGGTCTGTTGGAACCTCCGCGCTTCCGGTTTTACCTACCACGGTGTTGACTTCGGGAAATGATTTCAAAATACGGCTTGCCTGCATAGAAGTTTCTATACTTTGTGAAAGGGAGGTGCCCTGTGGCAGAATACAATGTACGGCAAAATCACCTTCCTGAAGTTGGGGTATAAATTCGCCGCCCATGCGAGAGAACAGCAGAAGCGACACCGTAAGCAGCGCTATGGCCGCGGCAACTACTGCATATTTAAATGCAATAGCCTTCTGCAACAACGGAACGTAAAAATTATGGATCTTAGCCATCATTTTATCGGCAAAGGTCTTTTTGGCACTGATATTTTTAGATAAAAACAATGCGGACATCATGGGTATATAAGTAAGAGAGAGGATCAGTGCTCCGACAATGGCAAATGATACGGTCTCTGCCATAGGACGGAACATTTTACCTTCAATTCCCTGAAGTGACAGAATGGGTAGGTAGACAATAAGTATAATGATCTGGCCAAATGCTGCAGAACTCATCATCTTTTTTGCACTGGCTTCCACAGCCCGGTCCATTGTGTGCTGCGACAGTTTTTGGGATTTGTGGTGGACCGCGAGAAAGTGAAGGGTCGCCTCCACAATGATTACTGCGCCATCTACAATAAGCCCGAAATCAATAGCTCCCAAACTCATCAAGTTTGCACTAACGCCAAAGACGTTCATCATGCCGAGTGCAAAAAGTAGTGACAGCGGTATTGCCGAAGCAACAATAAGCCCTGCCCGTAAATTCCCGAGAAACAGAACCAAAACAAGAACGACAATCAGTGCTCCTTCGACCAAATTTGTTTCTACGGTGCGTATAGCACGATCCACTAAACTTGTTCGATCCAGAAAAGGCTCCACGATAATATCAGGCGGCAGTGATTTTTGTATAGTGACCATCTTTTCTTTGACCCGGTTTACCACTTCCGCTGAATTTTCTCCTTTCAGCATCATAACAATACCACCTACCGCTTCTTTATCGCCATTATATGTTAAGGCACCATATCTTACCGCACTGCCGATTCGGGTTTCCGCCACATCTCTTATAAGTATCGGAATACCGTTAACTGTTTTTATTACGGTGTTGGATATATCCTCTAATGAAGAGATCAGACCGATGCCGCGAATAAAATAGGCATTAGGTTTTTTATCGATATAAGCGCCGCCGGTATTTTCGTTATTTTTCTGGAGTGCAGCAAAAATATCTGCAATGGTAACATTCATTGCTTTAAGCCTATAGGGATTAATCGCGACTTCATACTGCTTAAGTTTCCCGCCGAAACTGTTAATTTCAGCTACTCCGGGTGTCCCGTAAAGTTGCCTTGCCACGACCCAATCCTGCATGGTACGCAGATCCGTAGCGGAGTATTTGTTCTCGGAACCTTTTTTAGGGTGAATAACATACTGATAGATTTCTCCCAAGCCAGTAGAAACCGGGGACATTTCGGGGCTGCCGATACCTTGTGGAATATTTTCTTCGGCCTCTTTCAGTTTTTCAGTGATGAGCTGCCGTGCAAAGTATACATCCACGCTTTCGTCGAAGACTACAGTAATTACAGACAGACCAAATCTTGAGATGGACCTCATTTCGGTAATTCCGGGAATGTTGGCGAGGCTCTGTTCAATTGGATATGTTACCAACTGTTCTGTTTCCTGTGCGGCTAATGTGGGTGTACTGGTAATGATCTGAACCTGATTATTGGTGATATCTGGCACAGCATCTAGGGGAAGCTTAGTAGCGCTATACACGCCCCAAATGATTAGTGCGAAAGTCATGAGCCCAATAATGAGCTTATTCTTTACACTAAACTGTATAATTTTATATAGCATTTGTAAAAATTAAGGTTAATTGAAGGTAAAGCACATTCCGTATTGTTCACGAAAATGCGCGACTATTTAATAGCCGAGTGGTCTTCCGAAAAAATCCGAAGAAAAAGTAATTAACCTATTTTGGGAGGTTGCCAGATATCGGCAGGGTGGAGAGTCTTGTGATCATATGTCCTATCAGGAAGAATATCTTTTATTACAACCTTGTGGTGCTCAGGAAGTAACGTATTAATTTGTGAAACTGATAAATTCATACCACAACAATTGCAAACGCAGAAAGGAGAACAAAAATCAGCGTGTTGATTCTGGCTTTGTTCGAGGTGAACATCCTGATTCTGACAAAATTTTTCGCTTAAACCCTTTGCCGCGTCGTTGCATGGCACCATAGTAAGCACCATAAAGAACAAGGATAAAGAGAAGGCCAAAAATTTCACGGTGCTAATTTAATAAAAATATATTTACTTCAATTTATGTCTTAGCTCATATTACTGCAATGATTCCTCAGGTTGTAGGCTGGTATTGTTTGCCTCATGAGAATCTGTGTTTCCGGCGGTCGTTATACGCTGTAAAAAAGAGTGCAACCGGTCTTTATTTGGCAGCTGCACTCTTTAAAATTGACACAATAAAAACTCCTTTAATAGTTCAGTGTAATCCCTGCACCCCAACCCATATCACTATCATAGTGGGTACGTATACCTATATTTTTATTGATAATATACCTAAGTTCTCCCATATACTCTAAGTCGGTATTCACCATAAAACCACCTCTTAGTCTTTTTGAAATTGGTATATCTTCACGCATTAACTGCAATCTCACAATTCCATCATGATATACTTCTG
>Ga0209916_1000410_pt1 | contig 70975 bp, 58 predicted proteins | sample ThiBio_1000_plan_FD_183956 | JGI IMG/M metagenome (GOLD analysis project Ga0209916, IMG submission 183956) | Wastewater bioreactor microbial communities from Cape Town, South Africa - Thiocy_solids_2 (SPAdes) | ecosystem: Engineered > Bioreactor > Thiocyanate-remediating > Anaerobic-Aerobic ... | reverse complement strand
AGCTATGAATTGTTTTTTAAATCAATTGGCCGGTCAATACAATAACTATAGGATTGTTCTTTTATTAGATAAAGCAGGCTGGCATCTCAGTAAAAACATCCGTTTACCAGACAATGTTTTGCTAATGTAGTGCAAAAGCCCGATCAAGGCGCTCACCGAAAACGGGCAGTAATCGTTTTCGGGCGGCTTTTTTGGTTACTTTTTTTCCGAAAAAAAAGTAACAGAAGTTCCTGCGGGTTTGCGGGGATTGCAATAGGCTTAATAGTTTAGTCAATGATTAAGGCGAAGGTGGATTCTTCCTGCGTAAATGACAAACTGCAGCAGTGAGGTTGAGCTTTTTGCTAAGACCTTCCGTTGTGATTCGTGTTTTTGCACGAACATTTTAAGCCACGCCGGGTCTTCATGAAATGCCATTGTGGATAGCTATGCCGCTGGCGCTCCGGCACATTCAGTGAATTGCCGGTTTCGGCTAATTATTCAATGCTTAAGGATGTGAAACTGTGAATTGAAATTTACCAGATTGAAGTTCCTGTATCCTGAATATCATATCAACTGATGATTACAATCATTGCATGCCGGTACGGATATATTTTCCTTTGTAATACGCCAAATAAAAGGAAATGCCACGAAATGGTTTACTCATCTGCGGCATATTTTCTATGCTATGGTATGTAGTCATAAATATTATTGTACCGATGCAATACCCCGGTTACAACATCGCTTCGCAAACGGTGAGTGAACTTTCGGCAATAGATGCACCCACCCGCACGCTTTGGTTTGTACTTTGTATATTCTATTCCCTCTTTCTTATCGCTTTCGGAACGGGCATCTGGTTATCAGCAAACGGAAACCGGAAGCTGCGGTTTGTTGCAGCCATCGTTCTCTTCGATGCGGTTTTCGGAATTTTCTGGCCACCGATGCACCGGCGGGAAGTCATTGCGGCAGGAGGAGGAACACTTACAGACAACCTCCATCTTGTTTGGGCTTTTGTGCATCTTGTGTTAATGTTGCTGATGATCGGCTTTGGCGCTGCTGCATTTGGGAAAAGCTTCCGGATTTTTTCTGCAGCCGTCGTCTTACTCTTTATCGTGTTTGGAATATTAACAGCAAAGGAAAGCCCCGGCATCCAGACCAACCTGCCCACGCCCCACATAGGCATCTGGGAACGCATCAACATCGGCGCTTACATGCTTTGGATCATTGTATTTGCTATTGTGCTGGTGAGAAGAAATAATAAACTCGCTTAACTGCAGTCACACTGTTTGATATGGTACTCAAATCTCCTGGAATATTTTGCCGTTAACCTTCCCTGCGGCAGTTGCAAGGCCTTGTACATAGCCAATATTTTTTTTCAATTGTACGCATAATTAAATAGATTTGAATATATTTCAATTCGCACCAACGTAAATACCCAATATTTAACCCGTTCATTTTTCAATGTATTGTTCCGGTTCTTACAACTGAATCTCCGTATTCAGTACAGCCCATATGGCTATGATGACCTGAGCAGATTTATCCGTTTATAAACGCTTAGAAGCGTTTGTAAGTACTTATAAATGTTTAGAAAGAAAGGCTTGTTGCGGGAGGCGATGAGGTATCGGCAACCCTATGGTGACACAGCGACTTTGAAACAGATTACACAAGATGGGCATTTCCACACTCAAGACAAAAATATAGCAACCGTAAAAGTTTTATTAACACCACGATTCATTTAGAATAACACGTCAAGAAGCAGAGAAACTATTACTGGAAAAATTCAAACTACCGGGGTTTTATGATGAGCAATGGGAAACAATTGAAAAGATTTTCAGGGGAGAAAGCGTTTTGCTTATTGAAAAGACAGGATTTGGTAAATCACTTTGCTTTCAATTTCCTGCAACCCTATTTGAAGGGACAACGGTAATTTTTTCTCCCCTCATTGCACTCATGCGCGACCAGGTAAAGAAGCTTACAGCACTTGGGATTTCCGCAAAGTGTATCAACAGCGAACAAACTCCAGAAGAAAATTATCAAATCATAAACGAAGCTAAGCAAGGTAAAATAAAAATGCTTTACATCGCACCTGAAAGACAAGAAAACAACGAATGGATTGAAGCCACAAGACAAATGAATTTAAAAATGGTTGTAGTTGACGAAGCTCATTGTATTTCGGTTTGGGGGCATGACTTCCGGCCAGCTTTCAGAAGAATTATAAACCTTGTAAAACTTTTGCCAACAGGGCTACCCGTTCTTGCAACAACCGCAACAGCTACAAAAAGAGTTGAGCAGGATGTGGCTAAACAAATTGGAGGCAACATCACAACATTGAGAGGCAATCTGATGAGAGATAACTTCAAACTATTTGGTGTAAAGGTTTCTTCAGAGGATGAAAAGTTAATTTGGTTAGGAAAAAATTTGGAAAAGCTTCCCGGTTCCGGAATTCTTTATACAGGAACAAGAGTTGACACTGAAATTTATTCCAACACACACAAATTCCGCAATCGCCAATTCATTATTATCAGGAAATAGGCAGGGCTGGAAGAGACGGGCAACCTTCATACATAATTTTGTTTTACAATCCCGAAGACAAAAAACTACCCGAAGCGTTTATTGAAGGCGGCAGACCGTCAATAAAAAAATACGAAAAAGTAATTGCTGCTGTAAAAGCTGAATTGCTTGGTGAAAGAGATTTGATGCGGAGAATAAATTTGAAACAAAATCAAATCAGAGTTATCAAAGCTGACCTTATTGAACAAAAGATTATTCGGCAATTAGCAAACAAGAAGTTTGAATACATTTTTGAAGCTCCTGCACTTGATACAAAAGCATTTGAAGAACTCCGTGCAGCCAAGACAAAAGACCTTGACAGTATGATTCAGTATGAATAACGAAGCAACATATTGGATAGCATTGGCACATCTGCCAAGATGGGGGCATTTGAAAATAAATAACCTCATTATTAAATTCTACCACGAAAACAAAATTTCGGTTGAAGATTTTTTTAATCTTTCTGAAAGTAAATGGAGAAACGAATACCAATTAGATGAGAAACAAATTTCGGATTTACTTCAGGCAAAATTGGGGTTAGGAAGTAATGCTTTCTTAGCGGAATCTTTTTTCAATCAGGGCTTTGAATTGATTCCAATTGTTTCACCTGGATTTTCTAAAACGCTGAAAGGAAATTTAAAGACGGCTCATTCCCCTGCTGTTCTTTATGTAAAAGGCAATAAAAAAATTTTGGAAGAGAAATCTATTGCTATTGTCGGTTCAAGAGATGCTTCGGAAGTTGCTTTAAAATTTACAGACAACATTGCAAAACTTGCAAGCAAAGAATATAAAGTTGTAGTCAGCGGCTTTGCAAAAGGAGTTGACAAGCAAGCATTGGATTCAGCAATCAATTACAAAGGGCAAAGTATAATTGTATTACCGCAAGGCATTATGACTTTTGATTCAGGATTCAAAAAATATTATTCCCAAATCATCAATGGAGATGTATTGGTTCTTAGCACATTCTTCCCAAAAGCACCCTGGAAAGCGGAGTTAGCTATGGCAAGAAATCCAATAATCTACGGACTTGCTGATGAAATTTATGTAGCCGAATCAGCAGAGAAAGGTGGAACATGGAGTGGCGTTGTTGATGGTTTAAGAAAGCAAAGGAAAATTTTTGTTCGCAATCCAGACACAACAGAGAAAAACGCAAACTTACTATTGATTCAAAAGGGAGCGGTGCCAGTTGACTTTAATGGAAATGTAATTTCTAAAACTTACGACACAACTATTGAGCAAGTATCAGTTGTTCAAGAGCCAAACGAGACAGAATCCGTTGACAAGAAAATTTGTTCAGCTTTTAATGGCAGGCCATTACATGCAAACGAACTTCTTGTAAAACTTGGAATGGATTGGACGGTTGAGAAATTGACGGCTTATTTAAAAAAACTTGACTTTATTGAGATTGTGAAAGACAAAAGAACCAGCCTTTACAAGTTAAAAGGTTCAGGTGATTCTTCACAACAGACACTGTTTTAGTAACTAAAAACAATCGCCTACCCTTCTGAAAAACAGAAGGAAGCCGGTAACATTGCAATATGGCGGGGCGACAAATATATGCTCAAGTTTTTCCTCGGTATTCGGCTTCAGTTTTCGCTTGACGAATAATGCCGGGCAATAGATTAAACAATGAACTTTTAATCATATATTTAGGGACAGTTATGGGCAGACGGATCATGGAATTCTGCCACATCGCCAAGCCGTACCGTTAGCGGAAACCTTAAAACACGACATTAAACAAACGATTGTAGTATAATTCCATTAACACCTCTTTGAAGTAAAGCAATTCAAACTAAAACTATAAGAAAATGGAAAAAATTAAAGACAACGTTGCTAACATTGAGTACGACTATGTCATTATTGGCACTGGCGCCGGCGGCTCCGTTTTAGCTGATCGCCTTTCTGTAAATGGAAAATACAAAATATTGATACTTGAAGCAGGCGGCTCAGACGGCGATTTCATGCACGTGGTACCAAAGGGTTTTTACTTCACCATGCAGAATAAAAAGTACACCAAACATTATAAAACCGAAGCTTTCGGCGAAAACACGGTCGAAACCTGGCAACGTGGCTGGATCACGGGTGGCTCAACCACCATCAACGGTATGGTTTGGAACCGTGGCTGGGCAACAACTTATGATGCCTGGGAACAGGCTGGTAATAAAGGCTGGAATTTCAACAAATTTGTCGAAGCCTGGAAACAAATTGAAAATAACGAATTAGGACCCACCGAATTTCGTGGTGGCAATGGTCCGGTAAAGCTTGAAATTGCAAAGGCTGATAACAGCTTATCAAAAACCTTTATCAAAGCAGCAGAAAAAGCAGGAATCCCATTCGTAGAAGATATGAACTCCACAGGAGAAGACCGAATTGCCATCGTGATGTCGAACATACGCAACGGATTTAGACGCAGTGCATCAAAGACCTTTCTGGAAACCGCTCGTAAACGCAGTAACGTTACTATTATCAATCATGCAGAAGTTTTAAAAGTATTGATCGAAAACGGTCGCGCAGTGGGTGTTGCCTATATGCATAACGGCGCGCTTAAACAGCAACGGATCAATAAAGAAGTGCTTGTATGCGGCGGCACCCTCGAATCTCCGTTAATCTTGGAACGTTCAGGAATTGGCAGACGCGATGTTTTGGAAGCCGCCGGTATCGAAGTGATTGTAGAAAGTCCGCGAGTTGGTGAAAACCTATCGGAACATCGTGGCATTATGCTTCAATTTAAGTTCAATGGCCGCGTTGGATTTAACCATGAAATCAATACACCGCTTCGTCAACTCTGGGCAGGTTTTAAATATTTGCTGAATCGAAAAGGAGTTATCTCCTTTGGCGGTTATGATGTGTTGGGAATGTTCCGTTCAGATCCTGATTCTAAAGAGGTAGATACCCAACTATTCTTTACACCCGTTTCTACAGCAGGCTCTAATCCGCTTACAGGCGAAATGGTTGTTGATAAATTTTCAGGAGCAATGGCTATTGCCTATCCCGTAAATCCAACCAGTCGGGGATCCATCCATATTAGCGGCCCGAACCTCACCGACACACCCAAAATTGTTCCCAACTACTTAACAACGGAGCATGACCGGGATTTGGTTTTAAAAATTACACGCAAACTACGTGCTCTGATTGCTTCAGACGAGATGAAGGCTTTAGGTGCCGTAGAAATTCAACCGGGTCTGGATAAAATTAGTACCGACGAAGAAATTATAAACTACTCCATAAATCACGGTGCTTCCGGCTATCATACCCTTGGAACCTGTCGTATCGGACCTAACCAGGAAGATGTGGTAGATGACCGTTTGCGGGTTCGGGGTGTAACTGGACTTCGGGTGGTAGATGCATCGGTTTTTCCTGCTCAACCATCGGGCAACAACAATGCACCTACGCAGGCCGCCGCCTGGATTGCTGCCGGCATGATTTTAGAGGATGCCAATTAATATTATGAAACATATAGGAGACATTTTTCTTTCTGGATTTTTTGGGTACGTGCTGTAAAAAAATACAAAAGGAAAGAAAACTGTATCCGCTAATAAGGTAATGCCAAAAGCGGTGCTAAACGGCTAAGCAATCAGACGTTGACGCATTAGCAAAAGAAGCAAAAAAGGTTGGTGGGCAAAAAACAGAAGTCGCCTTATTAAATGAAAATTGTAGTAGACACAAATATTATTTTCAGTGCATTATTAAACTCAAACAGCACCATCGGATATCTTTTATTTAACGCTGAGAAGCATTTTGAATTTTATAGTTGCAGCTATATGCGTTATGAAATTCAAAAACATTGGGAGCGGCTTAAAAAAATCTCAAAACTATCGGAAGAACAATTGCAAATTTCTTATACTCAGGTTGTAAGTTCCCCCAAAAGGTTAGGTTTAGCCAAAAGGATTAAAAAACAAATCGATAAATTTGGGTTTACTGGTTATCAGCAGGCGGAAACCGGAAGCTGCGGTTTGTTGCAGCCATCGTTCTCTTCGATGCGGTTTTCGGAATTTTTTGGCCACCCATGCACCAGCGGGAAGTCATTGCGGCAGGAGGAGGAACACTCACAGACAGCCTCCATCTTGTTTGGGCTTTTGTGCATCTGGTGTTAATGTTGCTGATGATCGGCTTTGGCGCTGCAGCATTTGGGAAAGGCTTCCGGATTTTTTCTGCAGCCATCGTCTTACTCTTTATCGTGTTTGGAATATTAACCACTAAGGAAAGCGCGGGCATACAAGCCAACCTTCCCACGCCACACATAGGCATCTGGGAACGCATCAACATCGGCGCTTACATGCTTTGGATCATTGTATTTGCTATTGTGCTGGTGAGAAGAAATAATAAACTCGCTTAACTGCAGTCACACTGTTTGATATGGTACTCAAGTCTCCTGGAATATTTTGCCGTTAACCTTCCCTGCGGCAGTTGCAAGGCCTTGTACATAGCCAATATTTTTTTTCAATTGTACGCATAATTAAATAGATTTGAACATATTTCGATCCGCACCAACGTAAAAGCCCAATATTTAACCCGTTCATTTTTCAATGTATTGTTCCGGTTCTTACAACTGAATCTCCGTATTCAGTACAGTCCATATTGCTACGATGACCTGACAAAAGTTAACCGTTTACAAACGCTTCTAAGCGTTTGTAAGTACTTATAAATGTTTAGAAAGAAAGGCTTGTTGTGGAAAGCGATGAGTTGTGTGCAAGCTTTTTGACACACCCTAATAATTTAAACAGTATATTTATAAAAATGGAAACAGCAAACCTAATAATGTTAATTGTGGCTTTGATTGTACTCTTAGCCTTATCATTCTTTATATTCCAAATTTGGGTGCAATCCAAGGAGACTAAACTTCAAATAAGCAACTTTATTCAAGAGCTACAAAAAGGTTTTACCAATTCTGACACAAGCCTAAAGGCTGCTGTTGACCAAATCTGTCTACAAAACACTTCTCAAAATAAACCTGTAATTGCTGCACTTGAAATTATTAAGGAACAACTTAAAGAAATTGGTAGCGACATAAAAAAAGCAAAAGAAGAAATCAACCAGCATATCATAACATCGTTAGAATCATCTGACACAAAACTTAATGACGCATTTGAAGGGCTTAAAACAAAAACCTACAACCGAATTGGCGAACTAAACGAGACTTCAAAATTATTCAAAGAGCAATTGGAAGACAGAATAAAAGAACTTGACAAACACCTTACTGAAAAGCTTGTTTATGATTTGACAGAACTTACAAAAAAATACTCTGGTGAACTTGTTGAAAGAAACACTGAAACTTTAAAAAGTTTTTCCGCAATTGCCAAAGAATATATCGAAGAATTAAAACAAAAGCATCAAGATGGCTTGCTTTGTGACATTAACCATCCAATTTTTAAAAAAGAAATAGACAGAATAAATTTTGAACTTGACTATCATTTGCTGACATAGTGTATAGGACAAGCGAAGAAAGGTATGCACATAATAACTAAGCTTTCGTTTTGTCCAACGGGCAAGAAATGAAAGCGATGTTGAACGAAACTTTCGGTAGCCTTATTCTATATTATGGGGTTTTTGCTACTTCCGCCTTGGTTCGTGTCCGCACGAAACACTTAATGATGCTGCGTTTTCGCAATGAGTCAGGCGAAGGTGGATTCTTCACAGCCTGCCCCGTTCGGATGCCAGCCCGAAGAATCATTCTGGCGGGGGTCATCCGGGCAGACAATAGGTAAACTGTACCTCCAGGCTGTACCTACATTGATTTCTGTTTCCTGCTTGTTGTGTTCCTAAAATACGCTATCAAAGATAAAAGGAGCATTCCGGCTGCAGTAATATAAATCCAGGCGGGAATGGGTATGGGGTCACCGGCGGCATAGGAATGCAATCCGGACAAATAGTAATTCACCCCGAAATAAGTAAATACAATTGACCATATCGCCCACAGGCTCACAATATTAAAAGTTAGTTTGCCCCTGAGTTTCGGAACCAGTCTCAGGTGAAGTACCACAGCATAAAAAATAACCGAAATAAATGCCCAGGTCTCTTTGGGATCCCAGCTCCAATACCTTCCCCAGCTTTCGTTGGCCCACATTCCTCCCAGGAAAGTACCTGCGGCAAGAGCAAAGAGCCCAATGGTTAAAGCCATTTCATTTACTATGGTCATTTCTTTGATGGAATGCGCTATTTTATTAGTGGACTTTGCGCTGAACAGTATTAATGAAATCACACTCAATACTGCCGACAGCCCAAAGAATCCGTAACTGGAAGTGATGATGCCTACATGAACCATAAGCCAATAGGATTTTAGAACCGGTTCCAAAGGAGTGATCTGCGGATCGAGCATGGATCCTCCGTGTGCGAACCCCATCATGATCATGGCAACCAAAGCTCCGGCTGCGGGAATAAAGGCATTGCGGTTCCTGTAAAGAATCAGTCCAGCGAGAACACCGATACCTGAAATAAATACAATAGCCTCGTAACCGTTGCTCCAGGGAGCATGGCCGGAAAGATACCAGCGAACGGCTAAAGTTATCACTTGAAGGGCCAGGGCTGCAATCATTATCCCCAACAGTGTTTTGGTGAGCATACGAATCATGCGGTTATACTTTGACCCCGACGAAAACACTTCTGCAAAACCAAGCATGATCATACACATACCCAAAAAGCTGTAAGCGATCATCAGCCAAAAGAAAACGTTCAGATGATTATAGAGAATTTCCAGGTTGATTTTCGAGTTCGATGGAATAATCTTTTTACCCCAAGCCTGCTGGTATTCATGGATGTCTTCCATGCTTTTGTCTGCATTGTTATAGTTTCCGGTTTTCAAACCTTCTTTTACTCCATTAAAATAATTGGTCAGAAGAGGATAAGCTGCCTGGTCAATTTCTACAGCGTTTTCTGCAGAACTATAAATCCAGCTTCTCCATGTTTGTGCCGGATCATTTTTTACAGGAATGATCCGGGTATAATATCCAAAAGCGATACTGCTGAAAATATTGAATCGTTCTGTTACTTCTATAATTGCTTTGTCGTAATTAGACTGGTCGGCTTTTCGCTTGCTGAAGGATTTGTTATACTGTTTTTCCAGCTTAAATATTCCGGTATTCGGGTCTGCAAGGTTTGTATAAGAAGTATAACCTTCTGTATTGGCGCCGGTTTCTTTTATCAGTTCGTCGCCTCCTTTTTGGCCTACTTTAATCAGTGGTTCATTGGCCCAATACCCGGGATCAACCTGCATGGAAATAAACCATTGTTCTGAAGACAGGGTAAGCGGTCCTTTTTGATATGCATCTTTCTTGTAAATCTTCCTGAGCATTTCCAGCGTATGTGTATTCAAAGGTTTAATGCGGCCCTGGAAATCCTGAACCAGGAGATGTCCTAATTTTTCAGCATGAACCGGGTCAACTATTCTGTTGGAACCGAGCTCACCCGGTTTTGCAAACTGGGCGGCCGGTACGGGTGCATGCTGAGGTTCGATTGTCGGATCATTTGTTGCGACTGTGCTTTTCTGAGCGAAACAGGGATTTATTGCCGGCGCCAAAAGCAATAAAAAAGGAAGAAGAACAAAATTTTTCCTGTGCATTTCTTTTAATGAATGATTCAATTTCCAGAAATGAGTGCCTTTCCAGAACAGCGTGAAAAATAATCCTGTAAACAATAGGAAATATCCAAAGTAGGTAATATTGGTACCCCATCTGTCCGCGTTTACAGAAAGGATGGTTCCGCTTTCATCGGGGAAATAACTTGCCTGGAAAAACCGGTATCCCCGGTAATCCATCACATTGTTCATAAAAATATGATGCTGTTTCTCCGTTCCTCTATCAATGACTGTTATCTTACTTTCATAAGATGATGGGTTATTTGACCCCGGATAACGGTCGAGCAGAAAATCATCACAACGTAAAGAAAAATCCGTATGAAGTAATTTGGAACCAAATCCCAAAGACACATTCAGTCCATTGATGCGTACGGTTTTATTGAATCCGGTAACACCTTGTCCACCTTTGATCAACAGCGTATCGCTTTCATCTCCTGATTTCAATTCTACCTGGATAGCGCCCAAAAGAGTTTTATCCGCCGGGTTGTTTTTGTCTCCATTGTAATAGACTATTTTTCCTTTAAATGAATTTTTTGGAACGATAAAACGGGTATGGTCAATCGTATAAAGCGCCCTGTGATTGAGGGTAGCAGGCTCATTCGCTTTAATGTTACCGGAATGCTGGGCCAATAATGCAGAATCAGTTACCACGCCCATTTGCTGTCCCTGCATAGACATATACTGTGCATCGGCCGGCGGGGTGATCATCAGGATGCCATTCTTTTCTGTTAACTGAACGGCGCCCTGTTTTGGATTGTTATAACTAAACATCATCCCGTCAATATTTTTGATTTCACCTTCGGGAATATAATTATCCAATCTGCCTTCCTGTGCTATGGATACAATGTTGAGCATCTTCTTTCCGGATGCTGTTGTTTGAACAGAGTCTTTAGCCAGCGGAATATAGTCAAGGGTTTTTAAGGAAATAACTTTATTGTCAAACTGATAGTCCTGCCTGAAGCTTCTTTTGAAAGGCCACCTGGCGTCTTTGGAATTAAAATAAGACATCATGTAAGGGTGCTTGTCATATCTGAGTGTTTTCTTTCCATCGGTTACATTCAGCTTGAAATAAGTGAGGTCGCTGATCATTTCATTGGTAGTCTCATTTTCTTTGATCGGCATTTGCCCTTCAAAGCTCATGTAGCGTGTGATAGCGCCTCCAATAAACATAAAAATAAAAGCTAAGTGAAATACCAGCAGGGGCCATTTTTCTCTCCTGGTAAGCCGGTAGGTTTTAATATTGACAGCAAACAAAACGATCAGCCAAAACATCAGCATTTCAAACCATGCCGCATTGTAAATGAGTGATTTTGCAGTAGCGGTATCATAGTCATTTTCCACAAAAGTTGCAACGGCCATGGAAATACCAAACAACAGCAAAAGAACCGTCATGGTACGGGTGGAGAACAGGATTTTTTTCAGGCGTGTCATTTCGTTTCCAACGATTTAAACCTGGTTTCAATTTGCCGGGGATTTTTGTAAGCAGCACACATTTTGTCAGCGCTGGGTTCAGGGAAAAAATGCATCTCTTTAAGGAATGTTTTCTTTTGAGAGTGGCTCCTCAAAAGAGATGCACCTAAAAGCACCATAGCTGGTTGGTTGAATTTTTACTTTTAACCTTACTAATCCTACAGGGATTTCAGGTATTCAGTAAGATCGGCTTGTTCAGCAGTACTTAACTTAAGATTGTTCACTTCATTGTATCTTGTTACCACCTCAGCCAGGGTTGCTGCAGAGCCATCATGAAAATAGGGAGGGTGCTGCCAGATACCCTTTAATGGTGTAACTCTCCATTGCTTTGTGGCCGACCGGTTTACATAATCTTTATCCACTGCCACAGAGGCGCTTTGAGGATGTAATTTTCCACCGTTTATAACATCGGTAAACAAAGGGCCGGAATGGCAACCTGCACACTTTGCTTTACCCATAAAAAGTGCTTTGCCTTTGACCGCCGCAGTGGCGTCAAATGAATTGGCAGGTGGTTCAGGCGCCGCGATAGAATATTGATATGCCTGTAAAGCCGGAAGTTTATCTGTTACTAAATCATCGCCTTCCCTGTGATCAACTACCCAGCCGTCAAGTCGTGCATCAGCAAAATAACCGTGCCCGTGCATCTGGGTAACCGCTACATATCTGTTCCAATAAGCCACAGGTCCTGCAGGTTCATGCTGTACATCTCCATCACCGGTAAAAATGGCTTTAGGAATACCGTATAAACCATATGCAGGTGGAATGACAACCGGGTTACTCAGTCCATCATGGTTGAATCTCGGGTCGTAAAAACCGGGGCCCCAGGAAGCATAAATATCTTTCGTAGCCTGATCTAAGGCTGGCGACAATGAGATAATCAAACCAGGGTTCAGATCTCTGTTAGGCCAGCCGTCCAAACGCTTCCCTATACCAGAAGCAAACGAGTTATCAACAGTTGAATGACACAGCGCGCAGGTAATACCCATTCTTACCAGTTTTAAAGTACCATCCGGGTTTTGACTTACCTGCCCTTTTACCCCAACCACAGCATTGTTTTGTAACAGAACAAGCGTGCTTTGGGGGTCATCTAAATTAACCTGTCCTGCTTGTATAGCGGCAACAACAGCGGCCGGCAATGCAGCCGCATCTACTTTTAAACCCACAGCTAAAGCGGTATTGGGGCTTACTGCGGTTTCTATAACCTGGTTCATATGTAACTGATCTGTCCAGAATGTTTCATCACCAAAAGTCTCATATCGAAATATTTCCTGACCCTGCTGAACCAATTGCGGATCCAATGGAGGTAATTGTAGATTGTCCTTACCCGGAGGGATGTATCCATCATCATTTTTTATACAACTAAAAAGACTAACCATAGCAATTAGCAGCAGCGTAGAAATCATAAATTTTTTTTTCATGATCTTTTGTTTCTATTTATCGTGAATTAATAATAGTCCTTCCGGTGATACTGAATTCAATTCGGAGCTGGCTTCAATGAGATTAGATGACTAAAACTCAATTTGGTTACAAAAGGATAAAATTTAATCTTCCGGGGTTTTCCTTATGAGGCTACCGCAGAGGGTGCGCCGCCGTTTGCTGTAATATTAACGGTAACAAATACTCAATCCGCATTGGTATTCCTTCTTTTCCATGAATCCGTTACTGTATCATCCATTATTTGAAGTCATTTTTTCCCAGATAACCACTTATCAGCCGGCATGCAGAAGGTTTAGAGAGATGGATGCTTAGCCCGCAGTTGATGATACCTGCCAGCATATATCAATTACTCTTGTTAGCTTTGCCGCCAATTTTTTATACTATGGAAATTTCATGGAATGATTTTGAAAAAATTGATATGAGAGTAGGAACGGTAACCGAAGCAGTTCCATTTCCCAAGGCAAAAAAGCCTGCCTACCAGCTTACCATTGATTTTGGCGCATTGGGTTTAAAAAGATCATCTGCCCGGATCACCACTTTGTACACCGCAAATGAACTGATTGGCAAACAGGTTATTGCCGTTGTAAATTTCCCGGTTAAGCAGATCGCCAATTTTTTCAGCGAATGCCTCGTGCTGGGCGTATACGCCAGTGCGGTAAATGTAGTGTTGCTGCAACCGCAGCAAAAAGTGATCAACGGTAGCAGGATAGGATAGGAATTGCTTTACATTTGCCCGCTTAAGCAGAAAGTATTGATCAAATGATAGCAACCGGATTGTGCGTAACATATTATGCTTCTCCTGTGGGTACACTGGAAATAAAAAGCTCCGGTAAAGCCATTCATGCTATACTGTTTGTAAATGCGTGGAAAGGTCCAAAACTGAATGAGAATGAAATGACCGGTAATTCAGACGGTGAGATTGTGAAAATATGTACCGCCCAGTTGGATGAATATTTTGAAGGGAAGCGGCAACATTTTGATTTCCCTTTTACGCAGGACGGCACAGCCTTTCAGCAAAAGATTTGGAGCGCGCTGCTGGATATACCATTTGGCAAAACCATTTCTTACTTAGCGTTATCCAAACGAACAGGCAATGTAAAAGCCATTCGTGCGGTGGGAACCACCAATGGAAAAAATCAATTGTGTATTGTAGTGCCCTGTCATCGTGTAATTGGTTCCAATGGCAGCCTGGTAGGTTATGGCGGTGATTTGTGGCGGAAAAAATGGCTGCTTGATCATGAAGCAAAATACGCGCATGGAGTGCAGGAGTTGGGTGATTGGTGAAAAGAGGTTACAGGGTTACAGGGTTCAGGTTGCAGGTATGAGGTATAGGTATGAGATAGACGATAAACGTGAAAAATTCCTCTTCTCACTTCTCACGTTTCACCTTTCACTATGAGGTATGAGGTTTGAGGTTTAAGGTATGAGGTATGAGGTATGAATGTCTGTTATCTGCCGATGTGTGATTGTAACAAATGCGCAAATTGAAGAGAATACCAAATAACAAGAACCAAATAGATACTGTCCGCCGTGGCGGATTCAAATCTCAAATCCGAAGAGGGAAGCCTATTTTTATATCTCTTCTTTTCATTTTCAAATTTTCAAATTCCCACATTTTCAAATTCATTTATGCCTCTCTCCAAAAAAGCAGCATTAGGATTTATATTTATTACGCTTCTCCTTGATGTTATAGGTTTTGGTATCATCATACCGGTAATGCCTAAGCTCATTGAAGAGCTTATTCATGGCGACCTGAGTGCCGCGTCGCGCTGGGGTGGCTGGCTCACGTTTGCCTTTGCCATTATGCAATTTATATGCGCGCCTGTATTGGGTAACCTTAGCGACAGGTACGGAAGGCGCCCCATATTGTTGTTCTCTCTTTTTGGTTTTGGAATTGACTATATACTTCTTGCCCTGGCGCCTACCATTGGCTGGCTGTTTGCAGGTAGAATTATTGCAGGCATAACAGGCGCCAGCTTTACCACGGCCTCCGCCTATATAGCTGATATCAGTGCGCCGGCAGACAGGGCCAAAAATTTTGGAATGATCGGCGCCGCTTTTGGACTGGGGTTTATTATTGGCCCGGTAATCGGTGGTTTGCTGGGCAGTATGGGGCCCCGCGTTCCGTTTATTGCAGCCGCTGTGTTATCGCTGATGAACTGGTTGTATGGTTATTTTGTTTTGCCGGAATCGCTGAGCAAAGAAAACCGCCGCGGCTTTAGCTGGAAGCGGGCCAATCCGATGGGATCGCTCATGCATTTGCGAAAGTATCCTGCACTGGGCGGATTGATCGTTTCGCTCACGCTCATCTATATCGCGGGTCATTCGGTACAAAGCACCTGGGCTTTCTTTAATATGGAAAAGTTTAAATGGGATGAAAAGATGGTGGGCATTTCGCTTGGCGTGGTAGGCTTGCTGGTAGGACTGGTGCAGGGAGGATTGATCCGCATTGTTAATCCTAAGCTGGGCAACGAAAAAAGCATTTATGTGGGACTGGCATTGTACACCATTGGTTTAATATTGTTCGCTTTTGCATCGCAGGGCTGGATGATGTTTGCTTTTTTAATTCCCTATTGCCTCGGTGGTATTTGCGGCCCGGCGCTCCAGGCCGTCATTTCCAATCATGTACCATCCAATGAGCAGGGAGAATTGCAGGGGGCTTTAACCAGTTTGATGAGCGCCACTACCATTATTGGTCCGCCGGTTATGACCAACCTGTTTGCTTACTTTACCAAACAGGATGCACCTGTTTATTTTCCCGGTGCGCCTTTTCTTCTGGGTGCTGTACTCATGCTGGGCAGTACTATTTTGTCTTATCGTATGTTCCGAACGGAAAAAGCAGTGGCATAACCAATCGGTATTTCCCAAAAGCAATACCGGGGTTGAGTATATACGTATTAAAATAAACTCTTTACGAATACCTATATTTGGTGTAAAGCGATACACCGTTTATTTAAATATTTTAGTATGAAACCCATCGTTCAGATATCTTTAGACCTTACGAATATTGATGAAGCCCTGGAAACTGCCGCTTTGGCCATGCGTGCCGGTGTAGACTGGCTGGAAGCGGGAACACCATTGATCCTGGCAGAAGGACTGCATGGTGTAAAAAAATTAAGGGAGGCTTTCCCGGGGGTTCCCATAGTGGCCGATTTAAAAACCATGGATGGCGGTTATCTTGAAGCCGAAATGATGGCAAAGGCAGGCGCCACGCACGTGGTGGTAATGGCAAGAGCCCATGAAGAAACCATTAAATGCGTAGTGCAGGCAGGGAGAGATTTTGGTGCGAAAGTAATGGGCGACAACCTGGGATGCCCGGATATGGTTGCGGCCGGTAAATGGCTTGAAGACCTGGGTTGCGATTATGTTATTCATCATATAGGTTACGACGAAAGGCGCGGTATAGCGGCCCAGGGCAAACGTATGCCCAGTCCGCTGGACCAGTTGCGCGAAGTAGTGAATGCGGTTACTATTCCTGTGCAGGCGGTGGGCGGATTGAGCCTGGAGCAGGCCATTCAGTGTCCCGCATACGGGGCGCCGTTAGTGGTACTGGGCGCGCCGCTAACCATTGATGCCGACGCGTTTAAAACCGCTGATGGCGACCTGGAAAGTTCACTTCGCCTGATCTGTGAGAAGATACATGCGTATGGAGAAATTTGAGATCCGCCACGGCGGACAGGTTTGAGATGTGAAGTTTGAAATGGAAATTCATGTCATACCTGTCTTTCAGGTTATTGTTAGCCCTGCAGCAATGCTACTATGAAGCCCGGTTGCGACGCTCCGTTCAGGTCTATACCATCGCGGAACATTTTTTTGAGCGAAAAATGGATAACAACATTGACCAGTTTAAAATATCAAATTTCAAATCAAAAATTTTAAATCAGTATATGAAATCAGCAGCGGTAGTTAATTATGCACCCGAGAAGGGATCGGTTGAAATCCGGGAAATAGCGCAGCCAGACATTGGCGAAGAAGACGTATTATTAGAAGTAGCCAATGTGGGTGTTTGCGGCAGCGATCTGCACCAGTGGACAGCCGATCATAGCTGGCATGTAAATTATCCCGTAGTGCTGGGACACGAATTTGGCGGACATATTATTGCCCTGGGGAGTCGTGTAACGGGCTGGAAAGAAGGCGACCGTGTGGTAAGTGAAACGGCGGCGGTAATAGACCCCAACAGTCCTATGACCAGAAGCGGTTTGTATAATTTAGATCCTTCACGCAAGGGTTTTGGTTATGGCGTAAATGGCGCCATGACAAAATACGTACGTGTTCCTGCCCGGTGCCTCCACCGCGTGCCCGACCAGTTGGCATTTGAGCAGGCTTGTTTAACAGAGCCTTGTTGTGTAGCGTTCAATGCGGTAGTGGAAAACAGCAGGCTGAAACCTGGGGACAGGGTAATTGTTTTGGGCCCCGGAACCATTGGTATTCTATGTGCGGCAATGGCCCGGCTTTGCGGCGCGGAAGTGGCTATCGTGGGTTTGGAAGCCGATAAACATCGCTTAGATATTGCAAAACAATATGGATGCGATACCATTGTTGGCGACGCCACAGCATGGGCAACCCAACGGGATGGTTTGGGTGCAGACTGCGTGATTGATGCAGCGGGCGCCAGTATTACCTTAAAAATGGCCATGCAATTGGTGCGGCCCAAAGGGCATATCGCCAAAGTAGGCTGGGGACCACAGCCATTGGGCTTTTCACTCGACCAGTTGGTACAGAAAAACGTAACCCTGCAGGGAAGCTTCAGTCATAACTGGCCCATATGGGAAAGGGTGATCGCCCTGCTGGCGAGTGGTCAGTTGAATGTGCAACCCATTATCGGCGGCGTTTGGCCCGTAACCGAATGGCACGAAGCATTTGAAAAAATGCACAGGGGAGAGGTGGTGAAGAGTGTGTTGAGACCAGTGTAGCCAGTTTATGGTTTATTATTTATTATTTATGGTTAAAAATAGGACTAAGGCATAAACTATTCTTCTTGTTAGTTATTGGTTTTGAAGATTGGAGTATAAAGAACCATAAACGACAAACTATAAATTATTTCTCCAATGCGTTTACAAAACAAAGTCATCATCATTACCGGCAGTTGCACGGGTATTGGAAAAGCCATTGCGCAACGTTGTGTGGCCGAGGGCGCCCGTGTGGTAATTCATGGGTTGGAAAAAGAATGGGGTGAGTCGGTAGTGAAAGAACTCGGAAAAGACAACGCAGTATTGCTTATCGAAGATATCAGCAAGGAAGGTGCTCCGCAACGGTTGGTGGATATTGCCGTTAATACGTATGGGCAATTGGATGCTGTGGTAAATAATGCGGCTATCGTGGCTTCTTCCAATTTGCATACTACCGACCTCGATTTTTTGCGAAAGATCATAGAAGTAAATACCATTGCGCCTTTTGCATTGATAAAGGCCGCATTGCCCCACCTGCGCAAACAAAAAGGCTGTGTTCTCAACATAGGATCAGTGAATGCTTTTAGCGGTGAACCCAATTTAATGGCTTACAGCATTTCCAAGGGTGCATTGATGACACTTACACAGAATTTGGGTGATACGCTTTTCAGGGAAGACGGGGTAAGGGTAAACCAGATCAATCCCGGGTGGGTGCTTACCGAAAATGAGGCTATCCGTAAACGTGAGCATGGGCTGGCAGACGACTGGTACAAAGACCTGCCGAATGTATATGCACCGGCAGGCCGCATCATTTGGCCGGCTGAGATTGCCGCCGCCGCAGTATACTGGCTGGCAGATGAATGCGGCCCTATAAGCGGTCAGGTTATGACGCTGGAACAATACCCTTTTATTGGCCGCAATCCCCCAAAGGATACGTCTACTATACCGGCGAAATCTGAAGAAAATTCCAAGTAGTAAATGACAAGATACAAGTTCTATACAGATGCTTCATTCCCCGCCGCGGCGGGCAGGCTGGGCATTACAGACTGTTGAATATAGTTTTGCTTTTGGCTACAGTTCAGCCGCATACTATTGCCTGTCATGCTGACGAAGGAAGCATCCATTTTTGCTGCAGTTGTTTATGATTGCTAATAATGCTTCTGAACGGTTGATTCTCAGCCTGTGAAATTCAGTGTCATTCCCTTCTTCCGGCGCGGATATTGCCGCGTTGCCTGATTATGCTTAAAGTCTTACGGTTCTATTGTGCTCATTGTATACGGCAGCTTCTACACAAACAGATCAATACCTTATTAAAACCTTACAAAAGTATAAGAGCATTAAGTTGATCGCCGAGGTATTTCCGTCATCCAGGCACATGGACATAAGTATCCCCACTTTTGCAAAAGTAGTGTACGAAATAAAATAATTCATTGGGTATTAATTTTCACATTTTCAAATAGATAAGGTAGGTAAGTTGCAAAGCATTATGGTGACTTAACTTTGTGTGTTAAGTAAAATGGTAGTTGGGAAGCTATAAATCTGGTAAAATAATAATAGTTCAGGTGTTTTGTATATTTATCAGGGATAAATAGCTGAAACTACAGCAGTACCATAGCTAAATCCAGACGTGTGCACGGATGTGTTGTATCCTCATCCGTGCTTGAACTTTTTGTTACTTTTTCTTTCAAGAGAAAAAGTAAAAGAAAAAATAAAAAGTAAATAAAATGGAACCTCTTTTTCTAATAGTGTTTGCGCTTTTACTTATTCTTTTCTCAAATTATTGAATTCTCATATATCCCGCCCGCTTATTCAGCCGGCGGACATTTTCAAACTTTCAAATTTCCCACACCTCCACATTCATCCTATTCTTTTTATTTCAGGTAATTTTGAACTTCCATTGTATAAGCCATGTTAAAGCTCCCCATATATTTAGACAACAACGCCACCACACCGGTTGATCCGGAGGTGCTGGAAACCATGCTCCCTTATTTTACGGAGCATTTTGGCAATGCTGCCAGCCGCAACCATAGCTTTGGATGGGTAGCCGAAGAAGCGGTAACCCTGGCGCGGGAACAGGTGGCGCAATTAATACATGCGGAACCTGCTGAAATTGTTTTTACCTCCGGCGCTACCGAAGCCATCAACCTGGCTTTGAAAGGTGCATATGAAATGTATGCCACAAAAGGCAACCACATGATAACCTGCCTTACCGAACACAAAGCTGTACTGGATACCTGCAAGCATTTGGAAAAATCAGGTGCGGAAGTAACTTACCTGCCGGTGAATAGTGATGGAACAGTTGATTTGAATCTGTTAAAAACGGCTATACGGCCCAACACGATCCTCATCAGCATTATGATGGCCAACAATGAAACGGGCGTGTTGCAGCCGGTTAAAGCAATAGGCGCGCTCGCTAAAGCGCATGGTATTCTTTTTTTTACAGATGCCACGCAGGCTGTAGGGAAAATACCTGTTGATGTACAGGGCGATAATATTGATATGCTCTGCCTGTCGGCACATAAAATATACGGTCCCAAAGGCACAGGCGCTTTATATGTGCGCAGGAAGAATCCCCGGGTTCGGCTGGCGGCGCAGATAGATGGCGGCGGCCACGAAAAAGGCATGCGCAGCGGAACGCTGAATGTGCCCGGCATAGTTGCATTAGGCAAATGCTGTGCGCTGGGCATGCAAAAAATGAATGAAGAATCCAAACGCATCAGTGGGTTAAGAGACGAGCTGGAAAAAAATCTAATACAGTTAAATAACATTAATGTAAATGGAAATTCAACGCACCGCTTGCCTAACGTAACCAATTTATCTTTTGCGGGAATTCCGGGCGGCAGGTTGCTTACGGAAATCAGTCGTACCATAGCGGTATCCTCCGGCTCTGCCTGCACTTCCGCCAATCCCGAACCGTCGCATGTACTTAAGGCGATGGGTGTAGCGGATGATGTTGCCAAAAGTTCCATCCGGTTTGGTCTGGGAAGATTTACCACGGGGGAAGAAATTGAATATACCATTGATACGGTAAAAAAAATTGCAGCAGACCTGTGAGGCTTGCCCAGCGCATACCTGTGAGATTTGCAGGGCTGCAAACCTGTGCGGCAAATCTCACAGGTATGCCAATTTAGGAAACTCTTTTTCCAGCGCCAGGTACAGCGAACGGAAAATAGCGAACTGCCGCATATACCTTTTATGCTTTTCAACGTCGGGATAAAACCTTTTACCGGTTTTAGAGGACTGGGGCATGACGTTGAAGTTTTTCGATAAACCTGTTGCATAGGATCCCAGCATAGCGGCGCCGATAGCTGAGGCATCCGCCTGGTCGTTAACCACCAGTTCTTTATTGAATATATCTGCCACCATTTGAACCCAAAAGTCTGATTGCACAAATCCTCCGCTGGCATATATCGTTTTAATGGGATCATGGTATGTAGTGAGCTCACAAAAAACATCATACAAAGCATAACTTATTCCTTCTAATACTGCACGAATAAAATGAGGCTGGCGATGTAAATTGTTCATACCAAAAAAAACGCCTCTTGCGGCGGCATCCCAAATTGGCGCCCGTTCGCCCTGCAGGTAAGGTAAAAATATCAGTCCTCCTGCACCGGCATCCACAGATTGTGCCTGTTGTACCAGTAATGCATAATCGCTTTCGGATTGTAATTTGTGGTCCATAAAACTTTCAGCAAACCACTGCAATACATATCCACCGTTGTTTACTGCCCCTCCCTTTATAAAAAGATCCTTTAACAGCGGGTAGCAAAACAAAGTGGGTTCCTTATTGAGTGCAGGAGTGGAAATGGTTGTGCGTACGGCCCCGCTGGTGCCGATGGTTAATGCGGCTTCACCGGCATCAAAAACACCACTGCCTGTATTGGCCAGGCAGCCGTCGCTTGAGCCAATAACAAAAGGCATATTTTCTATACCGAAATATTTTTTATACAAAGGGTTCAGTTCGCTTTCGGTGTGTGTAACGGGCACAATTTGTGAAAGCTGTTCTGCTTCTATACCGGCAATTTGCAATGCTGCTTCACTCCACCGTAAACTATGTATATCCTGCATGCCCGTGGCGCCGGCAATAGAATGATCAACAATGTATTTCCCAAACCAGTTGAAAAAAATAAATTCTTTCAGCGAAATGAATTTATGCGTACGGCTAAATATTTCAGGCAAATTTTCTTTCACCCACATTATTTTACACAGTGGTAATGCCGGGTGTACAGGCACTCCGGTTTGCTGGTATAATTTTTCAGCTATTCCCGCTTCCTTTAAACGGTTTGCCTGCCTGCCGCTCCTGGTATCGCCCCACAAAATAGCATGGGTTAATGGCTTGTTATTTTCATCCATGGCTATAATACTGTGCATGGCAGTACTGAAACAAATACCCGTAATGGTTTCTCCTTTCAGCTTTGATATTATTTTTTTCAGTATACCGTTAACCGATTGTAATACCGGTTCGGGATCCTGTTCTACTTTTTCGGAAGTGGGTTGCATTGTAGTACACGGGCATATTTCGGATAGCAGTACTTCATTATTATTTTTGAATGCAATAACCTTTATATTTGACGTTCCTATATCTGCACCAATTATTATTGACATATTTCAATTTGTATTGCAATAAAATTAAGTTGTCTGGCCTTCATCTCACCAAAATACCGGTAATTATAAATTATACAGAGACAAAAAACGACTTTCATTTTAGATAAAATGCTACATTTAGGATTCACTATTAAAGAACTTTTTTAATTCAGATTATTGTATGGGAGATTTTCAAATTAAGACAAACCCCAAAAATTACGATGTGGTTATTGTAGGCTCCGGAGCTGGCGGAGGAATGGCTGCTTATATGCTGGCCAATGCGGGTGTTAAAGTTTGCCTGCTGGAAGCCGGCGCCCTTTTTGACCCTAAAAAAAATGTTACACAGTTTAAATGGCCCTACGAATCGCCCCGGCGCGGTTCCAGCACAAAATACCGGCCTTTTGGTGATTTTGACGCCTGCTACGGTGGGTGGGACATTGAAGGAGAACCCTATACCAAAGCATCCGGAACGGAATGGGATTGGTTCAGGGCTCGTATGATGGGCGGAAGAACCAACCACTGGGGACGCATCTCCCTGCGTTTTGGCCCCAAAGATTTTAAAAGAAGAAGCATTGACGGATTGGGTGAAGATTGGCCAATAGGGTATGAAGACATTAAACCGTTTTACGACAGGGTAGATAAACTCATCGGCGTATTTGGCACCAATGAAGGATTGGAGAATGACCCCGATGGATTTTTCCTGCCGCCTCCCAAACCCAGGCTGCACGAACTTTTTATAAAAGATGCGGCTGTCAGGTCGGGTGTACCTGTAATACCGGGCCGGCTTTCTATGCTTACCAAAACCATTAACAACGAAAGAGGTATTTGCGTGTATTGCGGGCAATGTTCAAGATCCTGCCAGTACTACGCCGATTTCTCTTCCGGCTCCGTGCTGGTAAACCCGGCGCTTGCTACAGGAAATGTGGATGTAGTTGCTAATGCCATGGCGCGGGAAGTTATAACCAACGACCAGGGATTAGCTACCGGTATATCTTATGTCAGTAAAGAGGATATGAATGAATACCAGGTGAATGGCAAAGTAGTTATACTGGCTGCCAGCGCCTGCGAAACATCGAGGCTGATGCTGAATTCCAAATCTGCACGGCATCCAAATGGGTTGGCCAACTCCAGCGATGTGGTGGGCAGGTATCTGCATGATTCTACCGGCGCGGCTTTGGGCGGATATCTTCCCAAACTCTTTGGAAGAAAACGGTACAATGAAGATGGCGTTGGAGGCATGCACGTGTATTCACCCTGGTGGGGTGATAACAAAAAGCTTGACTTCCCGCGTGGTTACCATATTGAGTACTGGGGTGGAATGGGCATGCCTTCGTATGGTTTTGGTTTTGGTATTGAGAGTCAGAACGGTACTTATGAAGTGAACGGAAAGAAAAAGGAAGCAGGTGGATACGGCGCTTCCCTAAAAGAAGATCAGCGCTTTTTTTATGGGGCCGGTGTAGGCATGGCTGGCAGGGGAGAAGCAGTGGCAAGACACGATAACTATTGTGAAATTGATCCAACTGTGGTAGATAAATATGGTATTCCTGTATTGCGGTTCAATGTAAAATGGAGCGATTACGAGGTGAAGCAGGCCAAACACATGAAGGAAACTTTTAAAGAGATTATGCACAATATGGGCGCGGTAATTACCTGGGGTGGAAACGATGGCCCGGAAAACAAATACGGACTGGAATCACCGGGTAAAATCATTCACGAGGGTGGTACGGCAAGAATGGGGGGAGACCCTAAAACCTCGGCGCTCAACAAATGGAATCAGGCGCATGACTGCAAGAACCTGTTCGTTGTGGATGGTGCGGCCTTTACATCGCAGGCAGATAAAAATATCACCTGGACGATACTCGCATTGTCTATGCGTGCATCAGAATATATCATTGATGAACTGAAAAAGCAGAACCTCTGATCTCATCATATTTTTAAATCGTTATTGATAAACATATTCAGATATGGACAGAAGAAAATCACTGAAAATAATAGGGTTGGGTTCCCTGTCTTCCACAGTTTTATTTGATGCCTGTAAACTGCCGGATAAAAAAAAGGCAGATACTGCGGTAACTGCAGGTTCGGGCAGCACGCCCGACGCAGGGCCCGACAGGCAACCCGAAGAAATAGAACATTATAACAATGTGGTATCCGGGAAATTTTTTACCGAACATGAAATGGCAACCATTGCCATACTGGCGGATATTATCATTCCAAAGGATGAAGTGAGCGGCAGTGCAACCGATGCCGGTGTGCCCGACTTTATTGAATTTATTGTAAAAGATATGCCCGGACACCAGGTGCCTATGCGTGGCGGCTTACGCTGGACAGACAGGGAATGCTACAAGCGTTTTCAAAAAACATTTAAAGATTGCGATGAGGCCCAGCGCATACAGGTAGTGGAAGATATTGCATGGCCTAAAAAAGCGAAACCCGGAATGTCGCAGGGCGTGTCTTTTTTTACACTAATGCGTAACCTTACCTGCACCGGTTTTTATACTTCTAAAATAGGCATTGAAGACATCGGGTACAAAGGCAACCAGCCCAACCAGTGGAACGGGGTACCCGATGATGTGCTAAAACAATACGGACTGGCATATACCGAAAAGGAATTGAAGGAATGTGTGAGTTATTCTTAATGTTCGTTAAGTATAAATAACTTTCTTATGATAAAACATTTACCTGCTGTTGCTATGGCGCTTTTGATACTAACGGGGTGTAGTAAGCGATATAATCCTGCCAATACCCCCTTCGCCATATATCATCCCATAGCTGAAGAAGACGTGCGTAAGCTGGAAAAGGGAATAACTACACCAGGTGAAACGGTCAGACTTTTTGGAGAACCTACTAAAAAGAATATCAGCGACCGGGGTGAACGGTATGTGTATGGGTATTTGGGAGATACCCTGACTGTAACTTTCGACAGCAGTCAAACAGTTGGCAGCTTCTTATACCGCCCGGCGATATTTGAACCCGTGGAGGGCAATACGGATAATCAAAATAAAAAACTGAATACCGCGAGCTTAACAAAAATACAGATATACAATACTACGCGTTTCGATCTGGAGCGATGGTTCAGAAAAGCCAATAAAAAAGAGCGAAACAATGAGCGGTTCCGTTACACGTTTACGCGAAAAAACGGTACGCTTGTAGCGTACACATTGGCCAATTATGAAGAAAGAGTATTGAGCTATACTTTTACGCCGGCGGAGTAGGAAGTATTTCAAATTTCAAATTTTAAACCTACCTGCGGCATGCAGGTTTGAATATCAACCAACATGAAGCATTACCTTTTGTTGTTCCTGTTCCTTTGCGCCGGACCTTTGTTGTACGCCCAGCATTCCGGGAAAGTAATTGAGCAGGCTGCTGTTTCCAGCTCTGTTTTGGGGCGGTCTGTAAATTACAGCGTTTATTTGCCGGCAGACTATGGTCATTCGGAAAGAAGTTACCCCGTTGTTTATTTGCTGCATGGGTATACCGATAACAATACGGGCTGGCTTCAGTTTGGTGAAGTAAACCGCTACGCCGACAAGGCCATTGCCGATGGTACCATACCACCTATGATCATTATAATGCCGGATGCGGATTCGAGCTGGTATATCAATTCGTATGATGGCAAAGAAAAGTTTGAAGACTTTTTCATTACCGAATTTATTCCTGCTATAGAAAAAACATACCGCATAAAAAGCGAAAAAAGTTACCGTGCGGTCGCCGGACTTTCTATGGGAGGATACGGCACCCTCATCTATGCGTTAAAATATCCTGAGCTTTTTGCCGCTGCGGCGCCCTTAAGCGCTGCTGTTTTTAGTGATGATGAAATGGTAAATATGCCGGATGCCCAGTGGGAGCGTATGCTTGGCCCACTGTTTGGAAAGGGACTAAAAGGAAAGGCAAGACTTAACAAGGCCGTGGCTGATAACTCTATTCTTGGAATAGTGGAAAAAAAGTCGGGCGCCGAATTGAATAAAGTACGTTACTGGATAGATTGCGGTGATGATGATTTTTTAAGTAAAGGAAATGCTTTATTGCATATTGCACTCCGCTCCAAACTGGTAGCCCACGAATACCGTGTCCGGGATGGCGCCCATAACTGGACCTACTGGCGCACGGGCATTACAGATGCGCTTGAATTTATTGGCGACAGCTTCAGGAGAAAATGAGGGTGAAGGGTGAAGGGTGAAGGGTGAAGGGTGAAGGGTGAAGGGTGAAGGGTGAAGGGTGAAGGGTGAGTGCTTATTCACTACTGACTATTCACCACTATTAAATCAGTTATTAATGCTTGCCGAACAATCTATGCATTATATTTGAACATGTGCTGGAACGTATTGCTTTTATTGCAGCTCATTTTTTTTCACCGGATATCAAACCCTGTACAGAAAATTCAAAAAGTTCAATTGTCAGGTTTTGCACAGGGAACCACCTGGCATATTACTTATTATGCGCAGGACAGTAGTGTGAAAAAAAAGCAGGTAGACAGTATTTTATTCCAACTCGACAGTTCTCTTTCCATATATAAACCCTGGTCGCTGATCAGCAGGTTCAATGCATCAAAGAATGGCATTGCTGTTGACGATCACCTTGCTACGGTAGTTAAAAAGTCAATAGAAGTATGGAAACAATCCGGTGGCGTTTTTGATCTCACTATACAACCGCTTGTTGCCGCCTGGGGATTCAGCGCTAAGCCTGTGAACACATATCCCGATTCGGCGAAGGTTCGCTCTTTGCTTCGGTGTACCGGAGCGGACAAGATAAAATTAGAAGGGCGCCGTCTGATCAAAACAAAGCCCTGCATTGCTATTGATGTAAACGGAATAGCCCAGGGGTATAGCGTGGACGTACTCGCAAACTTTTTAGAACAAAACAGTATCACCAACTATATTGTGGAAATTGGTGGCGAGATCAGGATTAAAGGCCGGAAAAAGCCCGGCAATGAAAAAATGAAAATTGGTATTGAAGCGCCGGGAGACTATGTGTTTGAATCGCCGGTTATGCAAAAGATCATTACCGTTGATGAAGGCGCTGTTACAACATCCGGCAGTTACCGTACGTTTCATGAAAGCAAGGGGAAAAAGTTCAGTCATATTATTGATCCTAAAACAGGTTATCCTTCTCAAAACGACCTGGTAAGCGTTACTGTTTTCGCCAATGACGCGATTACTGCCGACGCTTATGATAATGTACTGATGGCAATGGGACTGCAAAAAGCGTTGGCATTTGCAGAACAAAGAGAAGATATTGCGGCTTATTTTATTTACAAAACACCCAATGGATCCATTACAGATACCGCCAGCAGCCGGTTTTACGGGCTTTTCGTGAAAGAAGAGAAGTGAAAGGAGAAAGGGGAAAGGGGAGAGGAGAAAGGAGAAAGGGGAGAGGAGAAAGGGGAGAGGAGAAAGGAGAAAGGGGAAAGGTGAAAGGTGAAAGGGGAGAGGAGAAAGGGGAAAGGTGAAAGGTTTCACGTTTATCGTTTGTCGTTTCACAAAAGGTGCGCGACGGGAGATGTAAAAAGTGAGATGAGCCGATCGCTAACGGCTAACGGCTAACGGCTAATGGCTGATTGCTGATTGCTGACTGCTGACTGCTGACTGCTGACTGCTGATTGCTGAAGACTGACAGCCCACAAAAAACAATCCGGCAGGCTTTTTATTCCCACCGGATTATTGTATGCTGCGTTGAGCATTTAATTATTTCAGCTTAGCCACTTCCTCATCAAAATACTTTTTTGTAGCAATCACGTCTGGCAGGTTGTGGTACCAGTTGGACTCATGTTCAATGGAAAAAATTCCGTTGAAGTTTTGTCTTTTAAACTCTGTAAAAACAGCAGGATAATCTATTACACCTTTACCTACTAAGGTATCGGCTGCCTTGGTATCATCGAACTTTACTATGTCTTTTAAATGCGCGCCAATAAGATGCCCGTCTAATTTTTTTAAACAGTCAACGGGGTCCAAACCGCTGCGTGCCCAATGTCCAATATCGGCGCAGGCTCCTATATTGCTATGTCCCTGTATAGCGGCAAGCACGGAATCGGGCGACCAGTAGCCGCTAGGTTTTGGATGATCGTGAATGGCAACTTTTATACCATATGCACCAGCCAGGCTATCAGCCACATCCCAGTGGTCTTTCTTTGGTTCGGCGGTAATATAGCGTAAGCCAAATTCTTTTGCCAGGTCAAAAGCTTTGATCCATTCCGCTTTGTCTTTGGGCGAAATTACGCCCATGGCTGCAATGCTGATGCCCTTGGATTGCAGAAGGGACTTAAGCTTAGCGCGGGTGTCGGCAGACATCTCAGGACCAAAGTCGCCTTTCAGATCGCCACCCAAAGGTTGTCCGAAAAAAGCCTCGATGTTTTTAATACCCGCACTGTCAACCTTGTTCAAGGCATCTGTAAGGGAAAACATCCTGAATGTCCACATTTGCACGCCCAGTTTAAAGCCGTCAACACTGCCACTACTGGCGCTGTCAGCAGTTTCCACGGTGGTGCTGTCGGCATTGCTTGTGTTACTGCTGTTATTACACGATGTAACAGCAAACATGCACAGCAGGAATAAAAAAAAGTTGTTGATCAGTTTCATTTTTACATTTTAAAGTGAATAAAAAAATCTATCCGGACAATTTACTAACCGCACGAGTTTAATTTGCTGATGCATATTTTATGCTGCGGGCGGGGCGGTAAATTACAAATTTGTTTAAAAATAGCCATAAATGAAATGGATGCTTTCTTCCGATGAACTGCGGCAGGGCACAAGCTGTGTTAATGCTTGTATTGCAGAGAATAGCGTGAATCTATAAACCTGTATTGGCCCGCCTGATGATTTCTTCACGGTAAAACCTGGGAGACCTTCCGTTTCTTTTTTTAAACAGTTTTGAAAAGTAGAACACCGATTCAAATCCTGTTTGCCCGGCAATTTCATTAATGCTGAGGCTGGTGGTTTCTAAAAGATATTTGGCCCTGTTTAGCCTGAGGTTCAATACAAACTGGTTAGGCGGTTCGCCGGTGAGTCTTTTAAATTCTTTTCTGAAAGAAGAATAACCCATTGGCAGTTGGCGGGCCATGTGTTCAAGATCAATATGTTTTTCCAATGATTCCTGCAAAAGGAATTTTGCTTTTTCGATCAATCTTCCGATCGGGGATTTCTCGGTTTCATCGCTTAATGATACCGAATATAAATAGCCAAGTATCTGCAGTGTAATGCCGGCACTGATTTGTTGATAACCCGAGGGAGCGGTTTGAACCGTTTCAATAAGTTTGTGAAAGAGATTCAGCAGTTCGCGCTGTAAACCTACTTTAATGAAAGGATATTTAACATTAAAAAAATCATTTCTCATCAATTCATTGGCATAGTTACCATTAAATCCCAGCCAGTATTCATCCCACCCCGAATCGGTATAAGGTTTATAACGGTGCCACACACCCGCATGTAAAAACAAACAGGTGCCTTCAGTAATTTCAATTGGTTCTGCAAATTCCGATTCAAAAATGCCGCCGCCTCTCGATACATATATTAACTGGTGCCCGCGAAGAATACGTCCTTTGTTCCACGAAAATGTGTGCGACGATGGATGTTCATAATTTTTAGGATAGTTTTGGTGCGGATATACTTTTGAGAAGCCAGCTGTATCAATGTAGAGCCCCCACTTTTCCTCTACGAGCGAACCGCTCATGTATTTGCAGTAATCGTTCATATCGCAACAAGTATTTATTAACAAGAGCAATCAAAATATGTCAAAAGGTACAAAAAGAAACTATTTTATCCATTTTTTTAGGCGTCGTCACTGAATAAATTTGTTTATGGAAAAATGATCTTATACCGCTGTTCGGTATAAAGACAATTAAAACAAACAAAACGATGCATGTTTAAAGTTGGCTTAACGAGAGACTTTTTAACGCCCGAAGGAATACTAACCTATAAGGATATGGGATTAGATATTCTTGATAACATTAAAGAGATCGAATATGAATTTTTAGAAAAATGGGAGTCGCCGCTGCAAGCCGGCACCCTGCAGCAGTATGATGCTATTATCTCCCTGGCTCCGGCGTATACTGCAGAAAGTTTCATAGGTGTAACCCGTTTAAAAGCAATATGCCGTTTTGGAGTGGGTTATGATATGGTTGATGTAAATGCGTGCAGCCGGGCCAATGTGATAGTAACCATTACGAAAGGCGCGGTAAATTATTCGGTGGCTGAAGCCATCATTACGTGGATGCTTGCACTGTGTCATAAACTGGTTGCCAAAGACAAATTGGTAAGGCAGGGCAAATGGCAGGAAAGAAATCAATACACCGGGAGTGAGCTGCGTTCCCGAACGCCCGGCATCATTGGATTTGGCGGCATTGGCAGCCGGTTAACCCAAATGTTGAAAGCCTTCCATATGAACCAGCCCCTGGTATACGACCCTTATATTGATGAAGCAAAAGCTTCAGAATTGGGCGTAAGAAAGGTAGATATGCATACGCTTTTACAATCGTCTGATTTTATATCAATCAATTGTCCTTTAACCCCGGAAACAAAAAATATGATTGATGAAAAAGAATTGATGCTGGTAAAAGAATCCGCCTTTATCATCAATACGGCGAGAGGTGGTATCGTAAACGAGCGGGCTTTGATTAAAGCTTTATCAAACAATCGCATTGGGGGATACGCAACGGATGTTTTTGAAGATGAGCCAGTCGCTTCAAACCATCCGTTTTTTAAAATGGATAATGTATTGCTGGCGCCTCACTGCATTGCATGGACACAAGAACTGTTCAGGGAAATAGGGCGTATGGCCTGTACACAGGTGGCACAGATAGCACAGGGGAAAACTCCTGATCATATTTTGAACGCAGACATATTGGACAAATGGCATTCTGAAAAAATAAAATAATCTTCCATGAAATCAATTATTAAGACCCCGGCAACCCGAGCAATTTACCAGCATTACATTAATGGTACGTTTTATGGGTCGGTACCCTCAGGCGATTACATAGAAGTGCTGGATCCCTGCACTGAAGAAATAATTGCTTCTGTACCAAGAGGTGGGCAGGAAGAAGCCGATGCGGCTGTTGATGCCGCTGTTGCCGCACAACGTCATTGGAGTTCACTGCCCTCTGTTGAAAGAGCAAAGTATCTTAAGGCCATGGCAAACACGATCAGGGAAAACCGCGTGATGCTGGCAGAAACATTGGCCCGCGAACAGGCAAAGGTAAAAGCGCTGGCCCAGGTGGAAATTGATGTAACAGCAGAATATTACGATTACTATGCAGGATTTGCCCGGGCTTACGAGGGCGAGATCATACAGAGTGACCGTGTAGGCGAACAAATTTTCCTGCATAAATTACCGATAGGTGTTGTGGTAGGCATATGCCCCTGGAATTTCCCGTTTTTTGTAATGGCCCGCAAAGTTGCGCCCTCAATGCTCACCGGCAATACTATTGTGGTGAAAGTGAGTGAAGAAGCACCTTTAACCTGTCTTGAATTTACTAAGTTGTTGGGCAGCGTTAACCTGCCAAAGGGTGTATTGAACGTGGTTTGTGGTTATGGAAATGAGGTCGGGGAAGCGCTCACCCATAATAAAAATGTAGGCATGATCAGTCTTACGGGAAGCGTTGATTCAGGTCATAAGGTAATGGCCGCCGCTGCAAAAAATATTACTAAAGTTTCTCTTGAACTGGGAGGTAAGGCACCTGCTATTGTATGCGAAGATGCTGATATGGAAGTGGCTGTAAACTCGATTGTGGCATCGAGGATAATTTACAGTGGCCAGGTATGCAATTGTGCGGAGCGGGTGTATGTGGAAGAAGGAGTATATGACGCATTTTTGGAAAAATTAACCACTGCCATGAAAGCAGTAAAAGTAGGCAATGCGTCTAATGACAGTGGCATTGACATGAGTGCCCAGATCAACCAAAAGCAGTTGGATAAAATTTCCGGAATGGTAGACAGGGCGCAGGCGGCCGGTGCCAAAATAGCAACAGGCGGAAAAAAATCAACCAGCTTTGATAAAGGTTATTTCTACGAACCTACCGTCATCACCAATGTAAAACAGGATGCGGAGATCATGCAGAAAGAAGTATTTGGCCCTGTGTTGCCTGTTATGAAAGTAAAAGACTTTGATGAGGCATTGAAGCTGGCCAACGACAGCGAATACGGGCTCACCTCTGCTGTGTACACCCGGGACATCAACAAGATGCTACGCGCTACCAAAGAATTAAATTTCGGCGAAGTGTATTTCAACAGGGAAAACTTTGAAGCTATCCAGGGTTTTCATGCCGGCTGGCGGAAATCGGGCATTGGTGGTGCAGACGGCAAACATGGCCTCGAAGAATATTTGCAAACCAAAACCATATACATTCAACAAACTTCATAGCGTTTTTTTCAACGATTGCATCATACCAAAAATCATCATTATGACATCAGGATCTTCATTCATTCCAGCCTTTAATTGCAAATTGGGCAGGCTTTTGTTTTATTGGGCTTTTTTATTCATTTGTCCCGCAGTAGCGCTGTGTAAGGATATTGTAGTAAAAACGGAAACCAATAAAATGGTTGAAATTTCATTTACTGCGGCCGGTACCTATAACGATCCGTTCAATGAAGTTGAACTGGATGCCGTTTTTACCGCCCCTTCAGGCGATCAATTAAAGGTGCCGGCTTTTTGGGCAGGCGGCAATATATGGAAGGTCAGATATGCTTCTCCAATACAGGGCAACCACAGTTTTACAACCATCTGTTCCAATGCAGCCGACAAAGGACTCGCCGGCATCACGGGCCGGGTTGAGATTAAGAAATACAAAGGCAACAATCCGCTGCTCCGGCGCGGCGCTGTTAAAATTGCCGACGATAAAAGGCATTTTGCTTATGGTGATGGCACCCCGTTTTTTTGGATGGGCGATACCTGGTGGATGGGCCTGACCAAAAGACTGGTATGGCCGGAAGAAGTGAAATCACTTGCGGACGACAGAATTAAAAAAGGTTTTAATGTAGTACAGATTGTGGCAGGACTTTATCCAGACATGCCGGCCTTTGATCCCCGCGGTGAAAACGAAGCAGGATTTCCATGGGAAGCGAATTACACCAGTATAAGACCTTCTTACTTTAACGCCGCAGACAGGCGGATCATTTACCTTGCTGAGCAAGGCATCACGCCCTGCATTGTAGGCGCCTGGGGTTATCACCTGCCCTGGCTGGGCGTTGAAAAGATGAAGCAGCACTGGCGCTATCTTATCGCAAGATGGGGTGCACTTCCCGTTGTATGGTGTGCGGCCGGAGAAACCACTATGCCTTTCTATCTTTCAAAAACCAAGGACGCCGACAAAGAATGGCAAAAAGATGAATGGACGAAGGTGATAAGATACATGAAAGAGATTGATCCCTTTAAAAGAGTGATCACCACGCATCCTTCAAGAACAGCGAGAGCGTCATTATCCGATCCTTCTTTATTGGATTTTGATATGCACCAGAGCGGGCATGGCTCAGGCCCTGAGAAGCAGGCAGCACAGGCGCTGGAAGGCTGGCGTACACAACCTGTGATGCCGGTGATCAGTGGTGAATCAAGATATGAGGCCCTGGCTATACCCAATCCACTTCCCGCCGAAGCGCCCCGCGGAGCCTTTTGGGCACATACTGTAAACAGCGGGTTGGCAGGTCATACCTATGGAGCAAATGGTATCTGGCAGTTGAATGGTATCAATAAACCTTATGGTAAGTCGCCCGGGGGAAATAACTGGGGAATTACACCCTGGAATGAAGCGATGAAGCTACCTGGCTCTGCACAAATTGGCGCAGCAAGAAAACTGATCGAATCAATCCCTGGTTGGAGCAGTTTTCAACCGCAACCTGATATGATCACACAATGGTCATCCGGAGATACGGCTGTACTAGCTGTAACATCCGGTAGCCGGTCGGCAATCGCCTATCTGCCGTCACCAGGCAGTCTTACGATCAAGCTCCCGGCTGCTGGTCAGCGGTATAAAGCTTTTTGGTTTAATCCGGTCACTACTGATAGGGGACAGGAATTTACGGTTACCACAGACAATTCAGGAAAATTGGCCGTCACTTCGCCCACCACCAAACAAGATTGGGTGCTGGTATTAACCAGAAATTAAAACATGCCCATTCATTATTTACATAAAGCAATTTTGGAGATTTACTTTTAAAATTATATCCGTAAAACAGTTAAATGCAAAAGACGAACTATATGCAAAAAAGATTTATCAATAGAGTTGTTTGGGTGAGCGGGGCTGCTCAGGGTATCGGGCGTAGCATCGCAGAACTTTTTGCGGAAGAAGGGGCGAGTGTGGCTATTATTGATATTAAAGAAAAAGAAGGAAAGGAATGTGCAGAATGCATTAAATCTAAGGGAGGAACCGCTGCCTTTTTTTTTTGTGACCTGAATGTGGAAGGTGCCATTCATCAATCTATCACCGACACCGTTGCAACTTTCGGAGGCTTGCATATTATCGTGAACAACGGGGCAATCAATATGGTTAAGAGCCTGCATGATTACACTACGGAAGAATGGGACCGGCAATTGAATATCAATCTTAAGGCCATTTTTCTGAGTTTTAAATACGCTTATCCTTACCTCAAAAAAAACGGCGGCAGCAGTATTGTAAATATTGGATCGGTAAGCAGTTTTGTAGGGCAGGCTAAAACACCTGGTTATATCGCTGCCAAGGGGGGCGTAATGATGCTTACTAAATCTATTGCAATTGACTATGCATCAGATAGCATTCGGTGTAATGCGGTTTGTCCCGGTATAACAGATACGCCTATGTTGAGAGAACATATGGGTGAGCAATCAGGAATCGCCGAACGCCTGCACCGTGTACCGGCAGGGCGTATTTTACAGCCACATGAAATTGCCAGCGGTGTTGCGTACCTGTGCAGCGATGATTCATCGGGTATTACCGGAACCAGTTTAATAATTGATGGTGGCTACCTCGCTACCGCAGAATGGGATGGAGGGCTTTTATAATGAAAAATATAAAAATTTCCTGCGCTGATTTTACATTCCCGCTTTTACCACACGATAAGGTTCTGGACCTGGTTGCTATGCTGGATTGTGATGGGATTGACATCGGGCTTTTTACCGGACGATCGCACATACAGGCAGGGACAGAATTTACGGAACCGGAAAAGAATGCCAGGTTGTTGCAACAGAAAGCAGCCGATCGCGGACTGGCGATTGCCGACATATACCTGCAGCTCGACAATGACCTGGCAAGATTCGCTATCAATCATCCCGATGCATCAATACGGGCTTTCGCGAGAGAACAATTTTTGAAACTGATTGAATATGCACAGTATGCAGGCGCTGAACATATAACCTGTTTGCCCGGGATGACTTTTCCTGGTACCGAATTGCCTGAAGAGTCTGTAAAGAGAAGTTATGAAGAACTGTACTGGCGCGTAGAGCAGGTGCGTAAAACAAAGTTGAACTTTTCAGTGGAATGTCATGTGGGGGCGCCCTATACGAAACCGGAGGATGTGGTTACACTCGTTAAATCGGTGCCGGGGTTACAACTTACACTCGATTACACGCATTTTATACGAAATGGTTACACGCAGGCGCAAGCCGATATACTGCTGCCTTACGCCAATCATTTTCATGCCCGCGGGGCACAGCCGGGCAGATTACAGTCACCCGTAGCCGAAAATAGTATTGACTATGAAAAAATCGTCCGGCAATTAAAGGAAAAAAATTACACGGGTTGGATAGGCCTTGAATATATATGGATTAAATGGGAGCAATGCAACCAGGTAGACACCTTGTCTGAAACCATTTTATTAAGGGATATTATTTTGAAAAGCCTTGCAAAAAACAATCCGGCATGAAAACAATCGCTTTGCAGTTGATGCGAAAGAAACTGGCAGAACAGTATGCGGTATATGGACTGTGGGTAACCCTTGAATCGCCCGGCATTACGGAGATTGCCGTGCATTGCGGTCTCGACTGGGTGATCGTTGATGCCGAACACGGGCATATGGACTGGCACAATATAGTGGAACACATAAGGGCAGCAGTGCGAAGCAACACCGTTGTTTTGGTCAGGATTTCCAATGTCGACGAAGGCATTATCAAACGTGTGCTGGATATAGGCGCCGACGGCATAGTGGTTCCTCATATAGAAAGCGCTGCCGCCTGGAAAAAAGCATTGTCATATGCAAGGTATCCCCCGGCCGGCATACGGGGCATTGGGGCAGAGCGCGCTACCAAATGGGGTAGTGATTTTGCACAGCACGTAAAGGATGCTGATGAGCATCTGCTGATGATCCCTATTATCGAATCCGTAACAGGTGGCGATAATATAGATGAAATTATTGCGGTAAAAGGCACTGAAATCGTATTCTTCGGTCCGGCCGACTATTCCGCATCCGCCGGTTATGCCGGGGAGTGGGAAGGCAAAGGTATAGCTGAAGCAATTGACGGAGTAAAAAATAAGATTGTTGCCGCAGGCAAACACTGTGGTGTGATGGCCAAATCTAAAGACGATCTGAAACACAGGTACAGGCAGGGCTTCCGCATGCTATCCATAGGAGCGGATGCAGGCCTTCTGCTTAAAACGATTAAATCATTTTTTTAATCATAATGATGAATACATTTTCCAAAACAAGTTCCGGTTCTGCATACGGAAGAGTGGAGTCTGTTAGTCCAATAGGATCCGGCCCGATCATGGAACTGGCGCCGGGTATTGTTTGTGAAGCCCAGGTGGGCGCACACAATGAAGCTGTTAATTTGTTTACAGCTATTGTTACGTTTCAACCGGGCCGGTCGTTGCCCATGCATGTCCACCCCCATTCAGAATCCATTACCCTGCTTAAAGGAGAAGCAATTGTTGAAGTTGAAAATCGACGCTACAGGTTACAGCAGTTCGACAATATCACTGTTCCCCAAAATATACCGCATAAAGTAGTTAACGGTTCTGGCGCCGAACAGAGCATATTTCATATTGCAATGCCCGTATCTGTTCCGCTTCGGGATGTAAAAAACGAAGCATATGCTCAATACATTTCTGTTGCAGATGATGTGAACGGAAAATCAGGCAAAGAGTACGTCACACGTTTTAATTTAGCAAGCCGCTATAACGCAGGCAGCGGTACTGCTTTTATAGATTATTTTAATGAGGAGATGCTTGCGGGTGTTGGCATGAGCGGGGGGGTGGGTATCTTTTATAAAGACGGCAGGTTGCCAGCACATTTTCACGCATTCGACGAATCAATATGTATTGTTTCCGGGGAAGCCGTTTGTATTACCCAACGAAGCAAATACCATCTCTCCAATTTTTCAACAGCGCTTCAACCAAACGGATTGCCTCACTATTTCATCAATCCGTATCAAAAAGAAATGTATATGATTTGGGTGTATGCAGGTGCTATGCCCGTGAGAACAGAAGTAGATGATTTTTAAATACTGCTGCCTTGAAAACCGTTCGTAGCGCGCTTCTGGAGCAATAGTGATGGTCGGTCAAAAAGTATAAATGAATTGTCAGGATGTATATTTTAACTCAACTGTCGTTACAGTATTTTAGCACATTGGGATTTCCTTTTTTTTAAAGTTCGCTTTCATAGCGCATCAACAAATCTGTATAAAAACAAAAATTATTATTATTATGAAAAAACGAGGATTGCCATTCCCGTCCTGGAAACGGTGTGGTATGACACTAATGCTGCTGCTCGGCTTTTACAGTTATTCTTTCTCTCAGAATTCTTTAAAGGTTTCGGGTATCGTTGCCGATTCGGCCGATGGAAAACCTTTAGCCGGGGTAACCGTAACGGTTCAGGGTACCAGCAAGGCTACCAAAACCAACAATGCCGGTGCTTTTACTATTGACGTCGCAAAGAATGCTGCGTTGGTATTCAGCTTTACAGGCTACAATTCGCAAACCGTGACGATCAATGACGACAACAATATCAATATTACCCTCGGCGCCGTATCGCAAAGTCTCAGCGAAGTAGTAGTGGTGAGTTATGGTACACAGAGAAAAAGAGAAATAACTGGCGCCATCAGCAATATCAATGCCAGCGAATTGAAAGACCTTCCGGTTACCAACATAGGACAAAAATTACAAGGCCGGTTAGCCGGGGTTCAAATTAATCAGAACACCGGGCAGCCGGGTGCTAACATGGCCATCCGCATACGTGGTGCGGCATCCATTAATGCAGGTAATAATCCATTGATCGTGGTAGACGGTTTCCCTATTGAAAGCGGGTTGAATACCATTGATCCGGATATGATAGAGTCGGTGAGCGTACTTAAAGACGCTGCAGCATCATCCCTCTATGGTTCAAGAGCCGCAAACGGCGTATTATTGATCACCACCCGGCAGGCCAATGCAGGTCAGCGCAACATACAGTTCACGAGCTATCTTGGTTTGCAAACAGTTTCAGACCGTGGCAAGCCCGATTTAATGGATGCACGTGAATTTGCACAGTTCAAAAAAGAATATTATGAAGACGCTGCGAGATATGAAGGCTATACTGGTGGTGTGCCGGCACAATACCAGAATCCTGAACAGATTGATCCGTCTAAAGGAACCAACTGGTTTGATGTATTATTGAGAGACGCGCTCATCCAGAATTACAGTTTATCGCTTTCTTCAGGTAGCAGGTTTGTAAGATCAGTGGTAGGCGTGAGCTACAATAACCAGGATGGGGTAATGATCAATCAAAATTCAAAAAGATTTACAGCATCAAGCAACAACACTTTTTATGCTTCCGACAAACTTACATTTGGCCTGAACGCGGGGATTACCCATCAAACGGATAATATTACACCCAATCTTGGCAACGGCCGTAATATCATACAGGTAGCGTACCTGAGTGATCCGGCGCTGAAATACAGAAATGACGATGGAACCTACCCGATCGGGTTTGCTCCCCCGGGCATGTTCTCCACTCCAAACTATTACAACGTGCTAATGGAAACCGTTAATCCCAATAAATCATTAACGCTGATAGGCAATGCTTATGGAACTTATGAAATAATTGACGGTCTTGAGTTCAAAAGCAGCATCAATGTTAATATCAATAATACCATTAACAGAACGTTCAGACCTTCAACGATCCGGGGTGGTCCCCAGCCGGCAGCCTCTGCATCGGCCAGTTACAACACCAGCAGCTTTACGTCATGGATGACTGAAAATACGCTCACCTATAGCAGGCAGTTGTTTCAAAAACACAATATCGAAGCTTTTGCAGGCTATACCGCCCAGAAAGTTACATTTGAAAGCAGCGGCATCAATGGTTCACAATTTCCCGACGATAACATTGAATGGCTGAACGTGGCGGCTACCAGGATTGGTAACGTAGGCGCCAACGACTATTCTGTATTATCGTATATAGGCAGGGTAAATTATAATTATGATGGTAAATACATATTATCGGTTGCGCTTAGAAGTGACGGTTCTTCAAAGTTCGGAACCAATAACAGGTACGGAACCTTCCCGTCTGTTTCGGCCGGTTGGGTAGTGTCGGATGAAAAATTCATGAGCGGCATCAGCGCCATCAACTTCCTAAAGCTCAGAGGTAGCTGGGGTAAGGTAGGTAACAATAATATCGGATATTATACTTACCTGGCAGGCGTAGCCCAATCCAATTATGTATTCAATAATCAACTGGCGTCGGGCAGTGCTTTAAATGGTATTGGCAATGCGAACTTAACCTGGGAAACTACAGAAGGATATGATATTGGTGTGGATGTGTCGTTATTGAATAACCGTATTTCATTTGCATACGACTATTATCGCAAAAAAACCGATGGTTTATTATATGGTATTGACATCCCTGTACAATCCGGTTTTTCTACGATTACTTCTAATATCGGCCGTTTTGATTTCTGGGGTCATGAGTTTACCATTGATACCAGGAACCTGACCGGGAAGCTCACCTGGAATACCAGCTTCAATGTTTCCATACCACGGAATGTTGTTAAAAAACTGGGTACTAATGATGCGCCTATCGGTGGTTACCAGGAATATTGGGATGACAACAGAACTGCCGTTGGTATGCCCATTGGTATGTTTTATGGCTATATCAACACGGGTGTGTACATGACGCAGCAGGAATGGGAAACGCAACCACACAATGCAACATCAATGGTGGGCACTGCCCGCTTTGCAGATTTGAGCGGTCCTGATGGAAAACCAGACGGAAAAATTGATGCCAACGACAGAACCTGGATCGGCAATCCAAATCCCGACCTGTTGTTTGGTATGACCAATAACCTGGAGTACAAAAATTTTGACTTTGGCGTGATGGTTTCGGGTTCCGTAGGAAACGATATTGCAGATGATGCGTTTCAATCAACAGAAAACCTGGATGGTGTATTCAATGTTAGAAAAGGCGTAGTGAACAGGTGGCGGTCAGAAGAAAATCCCGGAGATGGTATTTATCCCAGAACCAGGGCGGGCACTACTGCCGATTTCAGGAACTTTACTACAAGGCAGGTGTTCAGCGGTACTTATCTTGCTGTTAAAAACATCACATTAGGCTACCGCATACCGCTCAACACTACTGCAACTATAAAAAGTGTTCGCGTTTATTTTACCACACAAAATCCATTTATGTTTACCCAATATCCGGGAATGAACCCTGAAATTAGTTTAAGGGGTTTAGATGGCTTGCGGTTAGGTCGCGACTTTACAGCATTCCCCATAGCCAAAGTATATACATTAGGTGTAAACGTTCAATTTTAAACCCTGCACTTAAATTTCATTATATGAAGAATAAAATATTATTAGCAGTCATACCGGCGGTTTTTCTTTTTTCCTGCAGCAAAGATTTCTTAGACCTTACCCCGCCGACATCATTGAGCTCCGCCTCCTTTTTTAAAGATTATACTCAGTTCATGCAGGCAATGAACGCAGCGTATGTTCCATTACGCGATGTAGCTATTGTAGGTGTTTACGAGGATGAAATGAGGTCGGACAACACCTTCTTTACCATTTACCAGGCCAACCGCGGCTTTGAACCTCACAGGGAAGCTTATGCGCAGTTTGTTGACAATGCACAATCCAGTGCTACACCCAATTCTCCCGGCAGCAGATGGACCAGCGATTATTCCGGTATTTCAAGAGTAAATACGATACTCAGCCAGCTTACCGGCAATAGCTTCCTGTCCCAGGGTGCAAAAGATACCCTCACGGGTGAAGCTATGTTTCTGAGAGCTTTCTATTATTTTGACCTGGTTACGCACTACGGCGGTGTGCCTTTACACCTGGAACAAATCCAGAACGCTGAAGAATCCTTTAAGCCCCGCAATACGGTTGATGAGATATATACGCAAATAAAGGCAGACCTTGCAACAGCCATTCCTTTACTGCCAACCGTTGCCAGCTTTCCACAATCGGGCCGTGCAAACAAAGGCGCTGCAAAAATGTTGCTGGCCTATGTATATATGACACAACCTGCGCGTGATTACCCTAAAGCTGAGCAGGAGTTAAAGGATATCACCCATATGAATTATTCTTTGCTTGATAACTATGAAGACATATTTGATCCTGCGAATAAAAATCACAGCGAATCCATATTCGATGTTCAGTATATGTCGGATTTAGTGAGCGGGCAGCAAAGCCAGTTTGCCTGGCAATTTATGCCAAAGGCAACCAATACCCAGTTGATCGCGGGCTTCGACGGAGGTCGCATGAACATCTTCAGCGGATGGAACGTGCCAACCGATGAAATGGTTGAATCTTACGAAGCCGGAGATAAAAGGCTGCCTGCATCTGTTTCAGTGGTGGAAGGCACCGTTAGTGGCGTAGAAGATTTTACGATTACAGGAATGAAGAGCCCGGTAGGTTATACACCGGCGCCGGGAACCAGCTTCCGGTACATGGTAAAAAAATATTTTCATCCGCCTTATTCAGTGTCTTTTAATACGCCCGACAATTTTCCCATCTTCAGGTATTCGGGAACGTTATTATTACTGGCGGAGTGTTTGGCAGAGCAGGGCAGGGAAACCGAAGCGCTGCCTTATCTGAACCAGGTGCGTGACAGGGCAGGGTTGGGTGACCTCGGCGTAGCCACCAAAGAAAATATTGCCGGCGAAATGCGTCATGAACTGGCATTCGAAAATCATCGCTGGCTTGATCTTATCCGAACCGGAAAAGCAATCGAAGCTACAACCGCCAAAGGAACACGGCTAAAATCCATCTACGGTTGGATATTGCCCGCAGCCTTTAATGTTACCCAGGAAAGGCTGATCTATCCTATCCCCGCAAGGGAGCTCCAGATCAATGCCAACCTCGAACAAAACCCAGGGTACTAATATAAGTTTAACATGCACGCAGGAGATACAATTGTGTCTCCTGTATGTTTTTACAAGCCATTTTCACTGGCAATGCAACAATTTGAAACGCACCATACTGTAAACATGCATTTTACCGGTGCTGCTCCTCACTTAATGATGAGTTGCAGTGCACAACCTGTTGTGTTTGATGATGCAAAAAAATATTATATACCTGGTACTGTTGAGTGTAATCAGCTTCACATCACAGCAATGTGTGTCTGAAAAAAAGGGATTCGTTGTAAAAGATCTGCGCTGTGAATACCTTAATAATCCCCTTGGTATTGATATTGTAAAACCAAATCTTGGATGGATAATTGAGACAGCCAATACCGGTGATCTGAAAAGTGTAATACAGGTTGCTTATCGCATATTAGTAGCATCAACTCCTGAATTGCTCGAAGAAAATACCGGAGATATATGGGACAGTCAAAAAGTATTATCAGAAAATTCAGCACACATTACCTATGGAGAATCCATAAATAACATGCCCGCCGGAAAACAGCTTGCTTCTGAAACCCAATGCTACTGGAAAGTAAAAGTTTGGATTAAGGCAGATAATAACAATGAAATAGCTTCCGAATGGAGCTCGCCTGCAATGTGGACAATGGGCTTGCTAAGCAAATCCGATTGGTCGGGTAAATGGATTGGTTTGAACGGAGATGCCGAAATAAAGGATACAGCAACAGAACACCGGCGACTGGCTTTACGGATGCTGCGCAGAGCATTTCCCGTTACTAAAAAAGTTTCACGGGCTACTGCTTACGTAAGTGGTTTGGGCTTCTTTGATTATTACGTTAACGGAAAACTTATCAGCGACCAGCTTATGAATCCGGCTTTATCGGGGTATAACAAAAGAATCCTGTATGTTACATTCGATGTAACAAAGGAATTAAAAAAAGGCGATAATGCCATGGGAGCAGTGCTGAGTAATGGCCGGTTTTTTGCTCCCCGGAAAAAGGTTCCGGTTCCCATGCACAATTATGGTTATCCCAGGTTGCTGATGCAGCTTCATATTGAATATGAAGACAGCAGTAAGGAAATGATTGTGTCTGATGATAAATGGAAAGTTACGGCAGACGGTCCTGTACGTGCAAGCAATGAGTATGATGGCGAAGAATATGACGCCCGGCTGGAAATGCCCGGATGGGCTGAAGCCGGCTTTGATGATAAAAAATGGAAAACAGCAGAAATACTGGGGAGTCCCGGAGGTAATATGGAAGCGCAGGTAATGGAACCTATAAGAGTAACCGAAGTACTTCATCCTAAAAAAATTATACAGCCCAAACCTGGTATCTGGATGGTAGATTTTGGTCAGTCATTTTACGGAGTTGTGCGTTTGAAAGTAAAAGGGCCCCGCGGTACTACTGTTAGTTTGCATACCAGCTTTAATGTTTTACCCGACAGTACATTAAAATATCAAAATGACCGCAGTGCGCTGAATACAGATAAATATACGCTTAGTGGCAATGGTTTAGAAATATGGCATTCCAGGTTTAAAGGAAATGCTACAAGATGGATACAGGTGTCGGGATTTCCCGGTACACCCGACAGTTCTAACTTTGAAGGACTTGTAACGCATACCGATTTTGAGCAAACGGGGCAGTTCACATCGTCTGATGAATTGCTCAACCGCGTTTATTTAAATGCAAGATGGGGTACCCGTATGCAAAACAGGAGTTTACCGATGGAACCCGACAGGGATGAGCGTATGCCGTGGAGCGGACATCCTTCCAAGACTTCTGAAAGTGAAGGCTGGGTTTTTAATGTGGCAAAATTCTATGATCACTTTTTACACAATTACAGAGTTCACCAGGAAGCAGACGGAAGCCTTCAGGAAATACTTCCTCCTTACTGGACATTTAACAGCAAAGGAATAGTATGGCCCAGTGTAGCAACAATTATCCCTGATTGGCTTTACAGCTTTTATGGTGATCCCCGCATACTAAAAGACAATTACCAGATGATGAAGCGTTTTGTATTGTTTACACAAAAAACATATCTAAAGGCGGATTACACTACAGATTTTTGTGATTACGGAGATTGGGTAAATGCTATTAATATGGGAGGTAGCGGTGAGCAAACACCGAAGGGGCTAATGGGTACGGCCTATATTTATAATAATGCAAAAATTCTGGAAAGAGCAGCGAGAATAGTAGGAAACACAGAAGATGAACAATATTTTAAAACACTGGCAGATAATATATATATTGGATTCAATGATCGTTTTTTAGACAAAGAAACAGGGGTTTACCAGAGCGGGTCTCAGTGTGCGTATGTATTACCGCTTGCATTTGGAATGGTTCCTGAAACCTGTAAAGAAAAAGTAGTAAATAACCTCGTTAACGATATTATGGTAACGAGAAAGGGACATACTTCGGTTGGATTGATAGGGATGCAATGGCAAATGCAGGTTTTAACCAATATCGGACATCCCGAAGTTGCATATACCATTGCTACCCGGACAGATTTGCCCAGTTGGGGTTACATGATTTCCAAAGGAGCTACTACCAGTTGGGAATTGTGGAACTCCGATACCACCGGACCCGGCATGAATGGAGAAAGTCAGAAAATCCTTTCCGGTAATTTTGAAGCATGGTGTTATCAAACGTTAGGAGGCATTAATTATGATACGGAACAGCCTGGATTTAAACATATCATTTTAAAACCAGAACCGGTTGGAGACCTTAGGTTTATTAAGGCCACATTTAAATCATTGTACGGTTTAATATCCAGCGAATGGGAAAAGGATGAAAATACTTTTAACTGGAATATTATCATTCCACCCAATACTACAGCCAGCGTGTATGTTCCTTCGGGTGATAAAGAAAATATTACACTTAATAAAATGCTTTTGGATAATGGAAATTTTAAATATAACGTAGATCAAAAAACGGGAAGAATAATGATAACGTTAGGGTCTGGCAGCTATAATTTTGTTTGTAATAAGCAATAATTATTCTGGTGCCTGTTAAACTTATTGTTTGATGAACAGATTAAACCAGCCAGCATATTATTTTTCATTTGTTAAAGGCTGCATTGCCTAGTGATCTTTTGTATATTTGTTTGTACATTTAAACAAGCGGGAATCAGTTGCAGCAGGCGATTTGGGTTTTTATTGTGCCGGAAAGTTTATATTTTGTTGGCCATGAACAGCATGGAGCAGGATAGAAAAATCAGGATTAGGGATAAATTCGATTAAATAAATAATAGCTTTATCGTTCCAGTTCCTTAATAAAAAACGTAAAGCGTATTTGACTTTGCCATATGAAGATCTACAAAAATATATTTTTCCTCGTATGTATTATAGGGGGAGTTGCAAGCTCGTTTCAGTCCTGTGATGGTGATACAACCGGTGCAGGTGCAGTTGAAGAACTCCCCGATGTAGTGAGCTACAATTTTGATATCCGTCCTATTCTTTCCGATAAATGTTCTGCATGTCATGGGCCGGATGCAAACAAGCGTGAAGCGGGTTTGCGAATGGATGATCCCGAAAGTGCTTTTAAGGCCTTAAAAGAAAATCCGAAGGCGCATGCTTTGGTTGCAGGGAATCCCGGATTATCGCAGGCTTTTCTTCGCATCAGTACCAATGATACGGCGCTGATGATGCCTCCGCCTTCTTCCAATTTAAAATTATCGCAGTACGAAATTGACCTGATTGAAAAATGGATCAAACAGGGTGCGAAATATGAAAAGCACTGGGCCTTTGTAGCGCCTGTGAAGCCGGCACTTCCAAAAGTAGAACTGAAAGAATGGCCAAGGAACGAAATAGATCATTTCATTTTACAGAAGATAGAGCAAAAAGGAATGACTCCCAATGAAGAAGCCGGTAAGGAAAGATTATTAAAAAGAATTAGTCTCGACATTACCGGTTTACCTCCCACAATGGAAATGATGGATTCATTTGCCGCCGACAAAAGTGTGGATGCCTATGAAAAAATGGTAGATCGTTTATTGATGGATCCGGCTTATGGCGAAAAGATGTCGCTGCACTGGCTCGACCTTGCACGGTATGCCGATTCGCATGGCTACCAGGATGACGGGTACCGCACACAATGGCCCTGGCGCGATTGGGTGATCCATGCTTTTAATGAGAACATGCATTACGATGATTTTGTAACCTGGCAGTTGGCCGGCGACCTGCTGCCCAATTCAACCAAGGAACAATTGCTGGCAACCGGTTTTAACCGCAATCATAAAATCACAGAAGAAGGCGGTGTTATTCCTGAAGAATACAGGATCATGTATGTAACCGACCGAAATGATCTTTTCGGGAAAGGGTTACTGGGCGTTACACTGGAATGTGCGCACTGCCACGATCATAAATACGATCCTTTTTCGCAAAAGGAATATTACCAGATGTTCGCTTTTTTCAATAATGTAAAAGAAGTGGGCATTGAATCGGTGATCGGGGGTCCTGAAACTTACGCAAAGAAGCCTTTGATGGAAATCAGCAATGAAGATGCAAAAACAGTTTTGGATTTTATAAATAAGCCCGATACCAACAGGCTGATCGTGTCGGTTATGGGCGACCTCGATACCATTCGACCTACACATATATTGCAACGCGGTGTGTACGATGCGCCCGGTGACATCGTAGAACCGGGCACGCCCGCAGCCATTTTACCATTTAACCCGGAATACCCAAAGAACAGGCTGGGGTTATCCCAATGGTTATTCGATAAAAAAAATCCGCTTACCGCAAGAGTATATGTAAACATTTTATGGCAGGAGTTTTTTGGCAGAGGCATTGTTAAAACATCAGGCGATTTTGGCATGCAGGGAGAACTGCCATCCCACCCGGCTTTGCTTGACTGGCTGGCGGTAGATTTTATGGAGCATGACTGGGATGTTAAACGGCTGGTGAAACAAATGGTTACGTCGGCAACCTACCGGCAATCGGCGGTAATCAGTAAAGAAAAACTGGCAACCGATCCCGAAAATATATTTCTTGCGCGTGGACCACGGTATCGTATACCTGCAGAATTCATCAGGGACCTGGTATTGGCCAGCAGCGGTTTGCTGAATAAAACAATCGGTGGACCCAGTGTAAAACCGTACCAGCCTGCAGGATTATGGGAAGGCGCTACTTCCGGCCGCGGACTTCTGTCGGTATATAACCAGGATCATGGAGCAGCATTGTATCGCAAGGGCATGTACACTTTAATTAAACGTACCGTTCCGCCACCTACAATGGCCATTTTTGATGCCAGCAACAGAGATATGTGCGAGATAAAAAGATTAAAGACCAATACACCGTTGCAGGCCCTGGTGATGATGAATGACCCAACCGTACTGGAATCTTCACGGGTACTGGCAGCAAAATTGTTACAGGAAAAAACAGGCATAAAAGATAAAATCAACACGGCGTTTCGCCTTATCGTTTGCAGGAAGCCAAATGAAAAGGAATTGCAAGTACTAACCGGTTATTATGATAAACAGCTACAAACAATAGATGAGCAGTCTGCCGAAAAAATGCTGGCTATAGGCGAGCACCCCGTTAACGGGCATGTAGATAAAAAAGCACTGGCAGCAATGATGCGCGTTATATCAACGATTTATAATCTTGAAGAAACTATAATGAAATCGTAGGGGATGGAGAGAGGTGAGAGGAGAGAGGTGAAAGGAGAAAGGTGAAAGGAGAGAGGTGAAAGGTGAAAGGTGAGAGGAGAAAGGTGAAAGGAGAGGGGATACGTTCATTAGTACACTTTATCTGATAGCTGACTGCCGAAAGCTGATAGCCCGGTATGTACATTTTAATATATAATTTATGAACAAAGAAATTATTGAGCACGGACTTACATGGAACAGGAGACGATTTTTATCGGCTATGAGCCTGGGTGTAGGAAGTGTGGCGTTGGGTTCTTTGCTGATGCCTGACTTGTTCAGCAGCGCCGGCGCAGAGGAGGCGGGTTTACCGCCGGGTGTTCCGCATTTTGCGCCCAAAGCCAAACGGGTGATCTATCTTTTTCAGAACGGCGCCCCTTCGCAGCAGGAACTGTTCGACTATAAACCTAAGCTCAGGGAAATGATGGGACAGGAAATTCCCCCTTCGGTGCGGGGAACGCAAAGACTTACCGGCATGACCGCCAACCAGGCATCCTTTCCTTTGGTGGGGTCATTTGTTGACTTTAAACAATACGGAGAATCGAGAGCGTGGGTAAGCGATCTGATGCCTTATACCGCTAAGATTGCGGATGATCTTTGCATAGTACGCTCTATGTATACCGAAGCGATCAATCATGATCCCGCGCTTACTTTTTTACAAACAGGTTCGCAACAGGGCAATCGCCCAAGCATGGGTTCCTGGCTGAGCTACGGATTGGGAAATGAAAATAAAAACCTGCCCAGTTTTACGGTATTGCTTTCGCGTGGTGTAGGCAATGGTCAGGGAGTTTATTCTAAACTCTGGTCTAACGGATTTTTGGATTCTGTTCACCAGGGCGTTCAGTTCAGCAAAGGAGAAAACCCGGTGCTTTATCTCCGCGATCCCGAAGGCATGAACAGGCGCGAACGCCGTGAAATGCTCGATAATCTTTCAGCATTGAACCAGATGTCGTACGAAGCATTTGGTGATCCTGAAATAACGTCCAAAGTACAGCAATACGAAATGGCCTACCGCATGCAAACGGCCATACCCGAAGTAATGGACCTGTCGAAAGAACCCGATGATATTGTTAAGTTATACGGGCCCGATTGCCTGGTGCCCGGAACCTATGCTGCCAATTGTTTGCTGGCACGTAAATTATCCGAAAATGGTGTGCGCTTCGTGCAATTGTATCACCAGGGATGGGATCAGCACGGTAATCTTCCTTTTGAAATAGCCAAACAGGCTATGGATGTAGACCAGGCTTCGGCAGCATTGGTTACCGACCTCAAGCAACGGGGATTGTTAGACGAAACGCTTGTTATATGGGGAGGAGAATTTGGCCGTACCAGTTATACGCAGGGCAGGCTTACTGCCGACAATTACGGGCGTGATCATCATCCGCGCTGCTTTACCATATGGATGGCAGGCGGCGGCATTAAACCCGGTATGGTATATGGCGAAACCGATGAACTGGGTTACAATATCGTAAAGAACCCTGTGCATGTACACGACTTCCAGGCTACGGTTTTACACCAGTTGGGTTTGAACCACGAAAAGCTGATCTTTAAACATCTTGGACGCAGGTACAGGTTAACAGATGTTTCAGGGGTAGTCGTTAAGGATATCATCAGTTGATCAGCATAGGTTGTTCGGCCAGCGCCAACACCACGATATGTGAACAGCATGCACCGCAAAAAACGCCCCGTAAACCCGTTAACCGCCAACCGTTTTCATTCAAATTTAACCGCCCGATTTTTCAATGAATAAAAGAGTAAGATTTTTTGCGGAACAATTATTAATCGTCTTCAATATCTTCATCGTATTCCTGCTGTTATTTGAAAACAAACTGGAAGTGCCGGCCTGGCTGCAGCCCATTGGCCGTATGCACCCGCTGCTGCTTCATTTTCCCATTGTACTGCTATTGATGGCAATTGCGTTGCAATGGTATAGTGCTTCACGCCGGCAAGCCAACAATTTTTTTCATACATTTTCACAAAATATCCTTTTGTGGGGTGCTTTGCTCTCGGCGGTTACTGTGGTAATGGGTTTATTCCTTTCCAGGGAAGAAGGCTATTCGGGAGAAACTTTACAATGGCATAAATGGACTGGTGCAGGAATTTTCTTCCTGGCTTCCATTCTATACTGGTCAGCAACTAAATCATGGTATAAGGGAATGCTTGCAAAGGCAGCAGGTGCTGTTGTTGTTGCCGGACTTATTTTTACGGGTCATTTCGGCGCGAACTTAACACACGGGGAAGATTTTATACTGCAACCATTGGCCGTGTATTATGAAGCTCCCCCGGTGCCCATTGAAAAGGCTATGGTTTTTGATCATGTTATTCGCCCCATTTTTGAAAAAAAATGCATGAGTTGCCATAATCCCGATAAATTGAAGGGAGAATTGATACTGGCCGATTCCGCATCCATCGTTAAAGGTGGCAAAACAGGTAAATTGTTTGTATCGGGAAATCCTGGGATCAGCTTACTCATGGAACGGGTACACCTTCCCCTGGAAGAGAAAAAACATATGCCGCCAAAAGGGAAGACCCAGCTTACTGAAAATGAAATTGCCCTGCTTGCGTTGTGGATAAGGGATGAAACCCCTTTTACACAAAAGGTGATTGATTTACCTCCGGGTGATTCTTTACGTTTAATGGCCGCTGCCGTATTGAAACCTGCGGAAACACCTGAAGAAAAATATGATTTTGCAGCCGCTGATGAGAAAACGATTGAGAAATTAAATAACGATTACCGCAGCATTACTCCACTGGCTAAGGAATCTCCCGCACTGGAAGTGAATATTTATAACAGGGCCGGCTACACGAAAAAGCAACTGGAAGAATTAACAGAGATCAAAAGCCAGATCGTTTCCCTGAATTTGAATAAAATGCCGGTAACGGATGAGGAATTGAAAATCGTAGGACAGTTTGAAAACCTTCGCAAACTCGATTTGAACTTTACCGATATTACCGCAAAAGGATTGAAGGAACTGGCGCCGCTTAAACACCTGAACAGGTTAACCTTATCGGGTACGAAAGTGAATTACAATGAGCTTAAGGACCAGATACCGGTATTTAAAAGTCTTAAGACCGTTTCAATATGGAATACCGGGATATCATTGGCCGAAGCAGAACAACTGCAAAAAACAAATAAAAACATCAAATTTATAGAAGGATTTGTTGACGATGGAAGCAATCCTTTAAAACTTAATCCCCCCCAGATCAATAACCGATCTGTTATTTTTGATCAGCCGATGGCATTGCAGTTATTTCATCCCGTAAAAGGAGTGGAGATCAGGTATACCACCGATGGCAGTGAGCCCGATAGCATTACCTCGCCCGTATTTGACAATGAAACGATTATCAAAGAAAACGCACTTATTAAAGCGAAAGGATTTAAGAAAGGATGGTATGCAAGCGATGTAGCCTCGTTCGATTTTTTCAAAAACAGCTTTAAACCAGACAGTGTGCGGTTGCTTTATCCTTTAAACAGTGTACACCAGGGTGAGGGGGCGAATACCTTTTTCAATACTACACTGGGCGCTATAGGCGCCAATAACCCTGCATGGGCCAATAACTTTGCCGGCGTTCGCAATAATGATATGGGGTTGATAACGGAGTTTAAACAGCCCGTTACCTTATCTTCTGTTGGGTTGCACTACATGATTGAAGAAGCCACCGGCATTTTACCGCCGGCGCTGGTAGAAGTATGGGGCGGCGAAAATGAAAATCAGATGAAACTGCTGGTTATAATGAAACCGCCGCTTCCTGCAAAAGGCGATAAGCCCTCCCTCACAACAGTGGAAGGTAAATTCAAACCGCAAACAGTATCCTGTCTTAAAATTATAGCCAAACCACATGTAGACGGCGACCGCAGGCGATTATTACTGGTAGACGAGATGTTTTTGAATTAACACGTGATGTGATAAGGATAGTGGCCAGTATAGGAAAAAATAGTAATCAAAATAAGTTGAACAGCATAACTTTTTAGTGCCGGTAAGGCGTTGAAATCGTCCGCTTAAATGCGCCCGCAATAAAAAAGGTTATTTGAAAGCCAACGAGCAATACGTACATCCGGATACTGTTTTTGGGCGTATGCTGCTGTATTTCATTCGTTATAATTTTTTCTTCTTCCATTTTATAGCCCTACATTTTTGCTGTTTGTTTTTGCACTTTACCCGGTATCGGTTTGCCGGTCTGTTTGTTGTATTCGTTCTCAGGTAATTTGTAATTGGGGTCCAGCGCCTGCATCTTTTCCAGCTTTCTTTCTGTCATTGCCTGGGCTATGGTTTTGCCGGTAGCATTTTCAACTTTGGCGATCCACTTTGTCACATCTGTGGCTTTGATATCAGTATTGGCAACGGCTATACCTTTTATAAACTGCTGCAGTTCCGGATGGTTGCAGGTGACATAACTACAGCTTACGCCATTGTTGGCTACATTTTCTACATATATCTTTGCCAGATCCTGTTTGGTTTTTTCATCGGGTTTCCAAAATCCCTTTCGTACCGCTTCTATCATTCGTCCGCTTATACTTTGCCTTGCATATGGATTATGTTCGTCAAAAAAATCAGTGGTTTTTAAATTGTATCTGTCCTTCATCCACACTTCGTAAAATTCCTGCCATTTTTCGGCATTGATCACTTCAGGATATACTACCTGCCACCCAAACATATTATCCACACTTTTCATTATCTCCCTGGCGCCGGCATAACCTTCTTTGGTCATGGCTTCTACAAACTTCGGGTTAAAATAACGGCTTCGTAATTCCTGTCCCATAAATCGTTCTATAGATACATACTGCTCTTTTCCTTTTTCCCTTAAATCGGCCACCATTAATGGCAGACCGGTTTTTAAACTGTCTACATGTTTTACACCCTGCGCCAATGCTCCGGCAAAGCCAAAAAAATCATCATTGTCCAAACTCATGTACAGAGACGTGGTGCGGCTATGGATCACTGCATCTGTACCACTTAATGCGGCTTCAAATTCTTTTTCCATACTTTCACCCCAGATACTATTTCCATAACCATAGCTCATTTTGCGAATATATAAATTAGCTATGGAACTGTCGCTATCCAATGAGCCGCTGGCAAGGGCAGCATCTGATACCGCATTGCCATAAGTGCCCGGAGCTTCCGCAAATACACGTATCAAACTTCTCTTTCTTGCACTGGCAGTATCCATCCCTTTTGCTATTAATTTTTGATAGATCTTCTCTGCATTTATCCTGATGGGATTGTCTTCTTCAGTAGATGAGTAAGCCAGTTGTACGGCCTGGTCGAATAACTCAACCAGCATGGGGAAATTATCCCGGTACAAGCCTGTTGTGCTGAATAATACATCCACTCTTGGCCTTCCTAATTTTTCTCTTGGTATCAGCTCCATTCCTTCAATTCTTCCCAGCTTGTCTCTTTTTATACCTACGCCGAGATAGGCCAGCGCCTGTGCTTCCTGCATTCCCTGATGCCGGATGGTTTCGCTGCCCCATACCTCCATGGCAACCTTATCAGGAAGGCGGTTGTTTTCCTTTTTGAAATTATCAATAAAGGCATTGGATAATCTTGCGCCCATTGAATCCGCATAAGGCATGGGAACAGTTCTTGGATCAAATGCGAAAAAGTTAGACCCCGTTGGGATAGCAGCGGGGTTCCGTATAGGATCGTTGCCAACATTGGGCTCTATATATCGCCCGTTTAGTCCTTTTATTAAGCTGTTTAGTTCGTTGATCCCGCTATTTATTAAATTGGTTTGATACAACTGCCGGGTTTCGGGTTTATTCGCCCTGACTATTAAATCGGTAAACGCTGTAAGCGTCTTGCCCGCAGGCGATACGCCAAAAGTATGCAGTCCAAATGGCGTGGAATGGGTGCGGATATCTTCAATGTAATGCTGAAGTTCTTCTACCAGCTCTGTTAAGGCATCGGGTGATAACGATTTTAAATTTGCCGATGGCTTCCATCCATTTTTAACCAAATCCTTTTTTATACCCATTTTATCAGCCAGCCTGTCAATATCCTGCAGCACCTTATCGCTTCCCTCGGGGTCTACCGCGTTTACTTTTTCCCATTGTAAAATCAGTTGGTTTAAATTTTTCAATTCCGGGCTTAGTCCTGCTTCGCCCATTGCCGGTGTAAGATGATCAATAATAATTCCTGCACCCCTTCGCTTTGCCACCAGGCCTTCACCTACCACATCCATATTATAGATGTACATAATGGGCAAATCTCCGGCTAAAATTTCCGGACTATCATATTCACTCATGCCGGTTTCTTTGCCATCCAGCCATTCCTGCGTACCATGCGTACCGGTATGTATAATCGCATCCGTATTGCGCTGTAACCACAGGTACTGGCAAATGTACTGGTGATGGGGCGGCAATGAATTGCTGTGATACATGGCGGCGATTTCTTCTGATTTGGCACGGCTTGCCTGCGGCATAATATAGCAATTGCCTAACTTAATCACAGGTAATACGAAGTGCAATTCATTATTTCGGATCACCGTCATTATTTGTGCAGCTTCAGGTTTGCCCCAACGGTCGTTTACATATTGCTGGTAAGCAGCCGGCAACTGGCTGAACCATTTTTTATAGGTGGAAACAGGGATCAGTTCCACGCCTCCCGCTTTAACCATACTTTCCAATTCGCCCGGAGCATATTTGCCTACATTTCTACCCCGTTCCATGATTAATTTTTCAATGGAACGTTCATCATCCAAATTTGCCCCTTTAATAGCATATCCTTCTTTTTTCAGCGCCTTTAAAAAAACCGGAATGCTCCTGGTTACATTCAGGTAACTGGCGCCTACATTATCTTTTCCGGGAGGATAATTCCAGAATAAAACCCCAATCTTTTTTTGCGCATTGGGTGTCCGTTGCAGATGAATAAAGCGGCTGGCACGGTTTACAATTTTATCTGCCATAGCAGGTATTACTGTCTTAACAGCCATGCTCCCCTGTAATTTTGTACCACTGATAATATTGTTAGGCGCTAAGCCTGAAAATTCAGGCATGGCATACTGGAAAGAAATTTCAAAGCTGCTTAATCCTTTTGTGCTTGCACGCCACTCATCAACAGTGGGTCCGTAAATATCAATAGCATTTATGACCGGGACGTTAGCCTTTTTCAGCAGCGGAAGTGCTTCATTGTCCAAAAATCTGAAAGTACCTGTTACAACGACATCAACGCGACTTTTGCTTGTTAGTGAATCTACAAGGTAATTTTTCAAAACGTTTGCAGTTGGAAAACCAAACAGCATTACAGGTTGAAATCCCTGCTTTTCAAATCTTTCCATCATCGCATTTTCAACGTTCAGCAATTCAGCATGCACTACATTTCTATTCACGATATAAGCAACCACAGGTTTTTTCAGATCGGGATTACTCTCTTTGGCCCAGTCTTCCCAGGTAGATACCAGTTTTGTCATTTTACCTGCTGTATAAACTACCAGGCCCTCCCTGATCTTTTCTACGGGTTGCTCGTAAGCCATTTGTTGGTATCCCCGGTACTTGTTCAGTAAATAGCTAATACAATTCATATAGTCAGTCGGCGAACCATACTCCACATAATCATTAACAATTTTCTCCCTCCGTAGCCCCAGTGCCATCAATTTGCCTTCACTGTATTTTAAACCCGGCTGACCGCTTGCTATTTTTACATAGGGTACACCAGATGAAGCGACAGCCGATTGTATGCTATTCAAATAAGGCTCATGCCTTTTCAGGAATTCTGTTTCATGCACATGAAAAATCATCATGTCGGATGGCGGTATCGCATTACCTTCCTTTGAATTACTTTCTGTACGAACGATCACATCAACGCTGGCAGACAGCTCCGGATGTTTTTTTAAAAATAAGTCGGCTCCTTTTACTACGGCTTCAGCTTTATTATCGGCAGTAATAAACAGTATGGTGGTTTTATCATTGTCTGCCCGGCTAAATTGGAAGGATAACCAGATAATGGCAGCAATAAATACGGACCCTAATGCAATGCCGGCAATTTTATTCTTTTTCATTTGTATCGGATTGTTGATTGTCTTCGGGAACATATATTACCGAACCGTCTTCTAATTTGTAGGCTACCCCTAATCGTTCGCCATCGCCGCTGCCAATGTTTTTCGTCATCCGTCTTATCGTAGTTTTATTACCCTCCTTTACCATGATCTGCAAACCATCTTTGCGTTCTGTGGTAATGGTAACTTTTGCTTCAGGATCAGTAAGGCTTAATGCGTTTAAGGACATAATCAGTGATACCATAAAACTGATCGCCAGCACAAATCCTAAATCAAACAAATTAGCAACGGCTGCCAGGGGGTCGTCGGCCTCTCCAGTGGAAGAAAGTAAACCCATTGTTCTGTTATGCTTATGATTATTCATTTATTGGGGTTTATGTTATGATGCCTGTTTGTTTTCTTCCTTCTCAATAGCATGGCGCACTTCCGCAAGGTCAATGGCGTACCATCTTTCATAATGCGAGACTACAATCATACATAGTGCGCCTATGGCTAATCCCATAACAGTAGCCCCTATAGAGTGGGTTCCACTCTCTGCCAGTTGTTTAAAATTGTTGTTGGCTAAAGAGCTCAATGCAGCGCCAAGTGGTATTAACGTACCTATTAAACCCAGTGTGGGACCAAGCTTTACCCATGTACGGACTTTGTTGATACGCTTTTTCAACACTACTTCAGTTCTGTCGTGCAATTGCCAGTAAGAAGCGGCGGCATCCATATCCATCTGCCTTTTCCATTCCCGTATTCCCTGATACCGGCCAAAATATTCACCGGGTTCTTTTAAATTATTGATGGACCGCGTTTTTCCCTTTCTCTGAAAACTTTCTACGAGCATGTTCCCTATAGCATACAGAGCGAAGGCCATACCTAAAATGAGAAGCAATATTACCGGGTAAATAAAAAGATTGGTTAAAACCGTAATAGCATTTTGAAGCGTTGCAGATGACATTTTTTGTTATTTATGAAATGAATAAATAAGTGGATAACTCGTGCTGTTCACTTTTAGGAAAATTAAAACTGGTACGTGTATCGGAGACCGGTGAAGCGTCCGGGCAGATTAAAACCGCGGGTTTCGTAGTAATTCTCATCCGTAAGATTGCTGATCCTTAAGGATAATACATGTTGCCCCGCAATCGTATAACTGGTCGTTAAATCTAATACCATATATTTCGGATACTCCATGTACGCCCCTCTTAAAACAGGCGTAAGATTTCCGAAATCCTGAGCGTAACGCTTGCTTATATACCTGCCACTCAGTCTTACTGCAATGCACCGGCGGTTATCATATTCTATGCCATAGCCCATATTTAGCGGTGCTACATTTCTAATTCTTACAGTGGCATCGGGTATCAGTCCTTTGCCATTTGTATAATCTTCCGCTTTTATCAAATGCGTCATATTAACAAATACCCTTAAACCATGTTTATTATTGCTCAATGAGCCGAAATCATAACTACCCTCCAGTTCCAACCCCTGTATTTTCGCTTCATCGGCATTATCATAGGTCAGATACTGATCTATGACCATTTCGTTGCTATGGATTTGTCCAACTTTATCCGGTACCGGTACCTGGCGGATACGGTTGGTTACCCTGGTATTAAAGTAGGTGGCGTCTAAACTCAATCCATGTCTATTGCTGCTGTATTTTATTCCGACATCGCCGGTTAGGCTTTCTTCATTTTTCAGGCTTGGATTGCCTGTGCTGATGCGTACTGTATTTCCGGGAAAATAGGTTTCAATGTATCCCGCCACTTCAAATGCCTGTGCGAAACGAAAAGCCCGGCCAATATTAGAATGTACCGCCCAATCAATATTTATATTGTACTGCAGGGCAAGGCTGGGACTTAAAAAGGTATTATTCGCTTTTTTAGGAGTCAGGTTTAAAAACAAAGGCGTTTCAAGAATTCCAAAACGAATAAAATCATAACGGATACCCGGATTGATAATGAGTTTGTCCTTTAATGCTGTTATATGCGCCTGCGCAAACGGTGCAAAGGTTTTTACAAAAGAATAAGGGGAATACGGCGAACGGGCCGTTACCTCAAAACCGGCAGTTGCATTGGACTGGTTCCATGCCTTTGCCTTCGAGGTAGCTTCACTATAATCTATACCGGTAAGGATTGTTATTTGTTCATTCACTTTAACAGCATCCTGCAATTGAAAGCCTTTCCATTTCACAATACCTTCCGATACCTGGTAAGTTGGAGACGGTGTTAGTGTAAGTAAATTAAAAGTGGAACCATTATAATGATTAAAAGTGCTGTTTTCTTCGTGGGTTAAAAACGCCTTTAATGAAAGGCTATGTTTTTTAAGATGCCCTGCAATGCTTACATCGCCATTATTAAAAAAGCGATCGGCATGACCCTGCGCCGCATCTATTAATCTCAGGTCGCCGGAGCTTTCGATACCGCGGCCGGAAAATGAATGACCGCTTACATCCACCCGCCAGTTATCACTGATCTGGTATCCAATACGAAGGCTGTTGGTACGATACCCCATTTTTGTACCGTTTCTTTTTCTTCCATCAAAAGCGGTATCATATTCTTTAACCATTCCCGAAACCGGAAATAATGCAGCCTGCTCACTGCCCAATATTTTTCTGAATAAATTATCCTTCCCGGTTCGGAAACCCTCATTTCTGTCAAAAAATGTCCCGGAAAAATCAAAGTCAAGCTTTGGTAAAATATTCCCGCCAACAGCATAGCCCATTTCTGAAGTTTCAAAAGAACCATATCCTCCAAATACATTTCCGGTTACTTTTCCTTTGGTTTGTTTTGTAATAATATTGATGACTCCTCCCATGGTACTGCTTCCATAAACAGCGCCTGCAGCACCTTTTAGAACTTCAATGCGCTCAATGCTGTTAGGATCAAACAATGCAAGGTTTTGAGTTCCTGACTGCCTGCCATTTAGTAAAACAGAAACTTCGGGATTTATTCTGCCGGGTTCTACCGGTGGACGAAACCCCCTGATTGTGGCATAAGTTGCTACCCCTGGTCTTTGTATTACATCTAAGGCGCTCATTTTTTTTATAATATCGCCAACATCTAAACCGGAACTCATTGCGATGTCTTTGCCGGTTATTATCTCCAACTTTTGAGGTACCTGTTTCTTCCTTAATTTCAAACGGCTGGTCGTAACAATCACGTCCTGTAAAACAGTTACCTTGATTACAGAATCCTGCGCTGGTGTATTTGTTTGTCCATACACGGCGACTGAAGTCAATACCGTGGCAAGGATAAATCCGATTGCTCTCATTAATGATTAATTTTTAAGTGCTTTTTTTATTGTTTCCAGGTACAGTTGCAGCGGTTCACTGTTAGCTATATCAGCCGTAGCAATCGCCTGCTCCTGCAGTCCCTGTTCTCCGATACCTTTTTCGCATGCTTTTTTTGTAGACGCGGAATAACCTGGGTGCATATAGCTGCCCCGGTATTATAATACCAACGGCAACCACCGGCAAAAAAGACAGTTAAGCGCTGTGGGGAGGTCCCTTATTGGAACAATGTAAAACAAAAACCTGCCAGAGAGATGTGCTGCCATCCGGTTGTGTGCTGATATAAACGGTAGGCGGAGCAATAGCTATAGTATAATAATAGTCTGTGTAAGCAGCATATCTATGGGAACAGACCGGGCAATCCTCACCCGATATGTTCGCTTTTGTGATAACAGGCTGCTTACCGGAACTTTGTTCCGTGCGGGTATTTTCCTCAGCCGGATGATGATGCCATAATTGAACGGGTGCAGCAATAAAGGCATATACAGTCAGTAAAACCGCTGCAATCCATTGAGGATATTGTATGATGTGCCCCATTAAAAAATGCAATGACGTTGCAAGTATATAGTTTAGGATCTATAAAAAGAATTCAAAGTGGAAATTTTATAAAATTAAAATGCAACAGCTTTTATCAAAGTGTTTTTTTATAAATTGGCATATCGTATTTCAATAAACAGGATGTTTTCTCACTGCATAAAAGTTGCGGATGCCGGTTGCAGCAAAAGGAATCAAATCTCCTGCGTTCAGAATTCCTTCCGTAACATTGCCATCCCCGTTGTAATGTATAGATAAAATCAAGGATGGGTTATACTCAATAATTGCGGATGAATTGTGTGTTCCAAACTTAATGCATTGTTGATAACCGGAATGTCGGTTTTTCCCAACCTGGAGGCTTTGTACTTCATTAACTTTGTAAAAAGTATACAACAGCAAATACATGATCTCCATACAAACATTCCGGCAACTGGCTTTGTCGTTTCCTGAAACGAATGAGCAACCTCATTTTGAAAAAGCCGCTTTCAGAACGAAGAAAAGAATATTCGCTACGCTTTCTGAAAAGGATAAGCTGGCCTGTGTAAAATTTTCCCAAACAGATCAATCTGTTTGTTGCGCTTTTGACCGCTCTGTTATTTATCCTGTTCCCAATAAGTGGGGATTGTAGGGGTAGTATCATTTTGTCGCATTTAACCCTGTAATTGACAAATTTGCCCCCGGTTACAATGTATACCCACAATTAATTTTGTTGGGTAAAACAGCGATACATCTAAATAAAGAATGATGAAACGATTGATCCTTTCCGCAATGGCAGGTATCGTGGCAATGATCGCGATAGCTTCGGGTGCAGCCCATCATTTTCCGGCAACAGGCATTTGTCCCGGTCTAGCCCCGGTGTACATCATCACCGCTTGCAAAACACGGCCCGTTAATCAAATGCATACAAGCAATACACATCAACCAGGAAGTAGCAACTTACATTCAAAAATTACAGCAACGGCAGGCAGAAGTTTGCGAATCGCTTTGTAAGCTTGTTTTCAAAACCATTAATAAAGCTACAGCATCAGTGTAACCGTTTGGCCATTCGTTCTGGTGCCCTATTCATCTTCGCAAATTAATCGGCCCATAATCGTGGAAGCTCCTGTATATTGCAATTGTTTTTTAACAAACGCAATATGAAAAAACTGCTATTCGCTGTTATTGTTATTTGCTGCATTACTTCTTTTACCCAAAAGAAAATTACCTGGGTTGCCATTGGCGATTCCATTACCTATTTGAATGAACATGCCGATGAAACGGGCAATCGCATCAGTAAAGGATACATGACAAGAGTGGTGGAAAAGCTGCCGCATATCCAATATGTTAACCAGGGGCATAATGGCTGGACCTCCGGTGGCATTGCTGCCGAAATTGAAAAACTGGGCATCGTTAAAGCCGATGTGTACTCTATTTTTCTGGGCACCAACGACTGGTGGCAGGGGAGGCGCATCGGTACCATAACCGATTATCAAAACAATACGGGCAATAACACCGTGTATGGTTCTTTTCGCATCATCATCAACAAACTCCGCAGTTTAAACAGCAATGCGAAGATCATCCTTATTACACCCCTGCAGCGTGGCGATTTCGTTTACATCGGCAACATGACCAACAATGCTTATGGTTCCTATAAAGAAAAAAATGGCCAGCAATTATCGCAGTTTGCAGAAGCCATTATTGCAATTGGCAAATACGAAAAAATGCCGGTAGTGGATTTGTACAGCAAAAGTGGCATTACATTGAAAAATATGGTGAAATATAAGCGTTTGAAAGATCCTCAAACAGGGGCCTATAAAAATTATCGCTATCCTGCGTATATTGATATTCCTTTTAATCCCTCAACCGATGAATATCCCTATCCGGTCAACGCCATAAACATGACCTATGATGGACTTCATCCGTCGGATAAAGGCTTTGCCATTATTGCCGCTATGCTGGTAAAGATAATGAAAGAGGGGAATGAGTAATAAACACGACTATCTACTCCAAAAAACTAAGGCAACTGGTACTGCTGAAAGAAATTCCACAGCAGATCGTTGGCATTGATAGCCGTTGATGGTTCGTCGCTGCCCGTGCGGCCCGGCAGTCCGCCCGGCCAGGCATGTCCGCCATCCTGGGTTAAATAATATTGAACGGTTACATTGTTATCACAATCCGTCCACTGCGTAAATGTATATTTATTCTCAGCTACCACTACTTCCGGAGTTGTTGCGCAACCATTTACTGCCGACCATACATTGAGCACAGAGTCAACCGGCGGAAAATAAGCATTGCTAAACCCCGTTCCTTTACCGCCCTGGTAAGGCACATGGGTATCGGGTGCTGCGTGCATGTGTAAAACAGGAACCGGGCGCAGGGGGGTGCAGGATTGTGTAACCATCATAGAGCAGGCATTTACAGCAATGGCAGCAATTTTACCGGATAGCGTACAGGCGAGCCGGTAAGCCATCATGCCTCCATTGGAGTGCCCGGTAGCATACAGCTTTTTGGGGTTGATCTTATATTGCGAAATTAATTTATCGGCAAGGCGGCTGATGAAGGCCGCATCATCAATATTGTTTTCAACGGCATAATCACAGCAACTGCCGGCATTCCATGTTCTGGCCTTCAATAGACCCGTACTTTGTACGCCTTCGGGATATACCACAATAAAATGCGAGGCGTTGGCCTTTTCGGTAAGCTTAGATGAAGATTCAAACTGTGCGGCATCGCCTCCTCCGCCATGCATGGCAATAACCAGCGCAAAACCAGAGGAATCATAATAAACGGGAGGAAGATTGAGTGTGTAGGTTCTTATCCTCCCATCTACCATAATGGTATCGTTAAAGCGGTATTCCTTCACCGTTTCGGGATCGTTGTTCTTCGCGCAGCCTAAACTTAAAAAAACAGTGAAGCATAGTAAACCACCATAAGCGATTGTGTATTTTGTCATGATCCGGAATTTAAAAAGCAGCACAGCTAAGATTTATAAAACTATAAAACGCAGAAATGTTTAAAATATGATATGGCAGGGAATGTTCAGGTATAAAATCCGAATTAAGAATTTCGAAATCCGAAGGGGCTTCAAAATGCGATTTGAAGCCCGAAGGCAGAAGCTCGAAATCCGAAGAAAATACAAAGCACCGAAACCAGATAACAAGTCCAGATACTTTATTTTAAACAGGTGTTTCGTAAGGACACGAACCTCGGCGGAAGTAAATGGTGGCAGAAAAGAAGCTTGTAGCGGCGCCTTTTACAATCAATAATTACCGTTGATGTAATTGAAGTGCGGTACAGCCCGTTGCCTGCATACGATGTCGAATTTATACAAGCGGGTATACCGAACGAGCACTTATATTTGCCCTCCATTTTTACATGCTCTTACATGAATGCAGCTATTTACGAACCCGGGCCACATTTAAGCAGGTGTATCGACAATTTCATGCTGGTTGATATCAACTGGAAGGAGGCCACCCAGGAACATTCCGTATGGAGATTGATTCCATTCGGACAGGTTTCGATGCTTTTTTTATTTGGCGATGCGCATCAATATAACCTTGAAGGGCCACAATACGAAATGCGGCAAACCCGCAGGGCATTTATGGTAGGTCAGTTAACCCGGCCGATCTGGCTCAAATTTTCGGGACATACCCGCTTAATCAAAATCCAGTTTAAGTCTGCCGGCGTTCACCAGTTGCTGCCCTTTAATATGCAGGAGTTCACCAATGAACCCAGCTTGGACCTGGAGGCGGTTTGGGGCGCACCTGTAAACCTGCTGCTGGAAAAACTGCACCATGCACAAACAGATGAGCAACGCATAGCGGATATGAAACATTTCCTGGAGGAACGCATACTCCCGCCTTCTGAAATGATTGATTATGTAGATTTCACCATTAGCCAGTTAAAGCTAAACAGGGGCAATATATCCATTCAAACCATGGAAAAGCGCTTAGGCATTAGCGGTAGGCATCTCGAAAGATTGTTCCGTACCAGGGTGGGACTCTCCCCGAAAGAATTAAGCAGGATCATCAGACTTAACTATGCTTTACAGGAGCTAAAAGCCGATGCCGGCACTTCTCTTTTTTCCCTCTCCCATGCCACCGGTTATTACGACCAGGCACATTTTTCAAGAGATTTTAAAAGTATCGCCGGTGTTGCACCTTCAAGGCTCTTATCTGAAACATCTTCAGAATTGTTTGTAACCCACGGCAAATGTTTTGTGCAATCAAGTTGAATTTCCCGCCATGCTTGCTTCACTCATAATCACGGGCAGTGTGAATAGGGTTCAGCTTGAAGTGTATTGTTCAGCTCTATCGCCTGTCATTCCGAACGCAGGGAGGAATTTATCTTCGCCTTAATCATTTCACAGATGCTTCCTGCGTCGGCATAACAAGCAGCGGTGTTTTTTACGGCGTTACTACTGCAGATCATCCATGCCACTATCACCTGTCATTCCGAACGCAGGGAGGGATTTATCTTCGCCTTAATCATTTCACAGATGCTTCCTGCGTCGGCATAACAAGCAGCGGTGTTTTGTTCGGCGTTACTGCTGCAGATCATCCATACCACTATCGCCTGTCATTCCGAACGCAGGGAGGGATTTATCTTCGCCTTAATCATTTCACAGATGCTTCCTGCGTCAGCATGACAAGCAGCGGTGTTTTGTTCGGCGTTACTACTGCAGATCATCCATACCACTATCGCCTGTCATTCCGAACGCAGGGGGAATTTATCTTCGCTTCAATCATTGCAGATGCTTCCTGCGTCAGCATGACAAGCAGCGGTATTTTATTCGGCGTTACTGCTGCAGATCATCCATACTACTATCACTATCGCCTGTCATTCCGAACGCAGGGAGGAATCCATCTTCGCTTCAATCATTGCAGATGCTTCCTGCGTCGGCATAACAAGCAGCGGTATTTTGTTATGAGCAGGTCGGTTTCATACAAGGTTTAAATTGCTATTCATGGCAACTTTGCATTGTTATTAAAACTTAAAATACATTATGAACACAACAGATCTAACAGAAACAATTAAAGCCGGCAGAGGATACCGCCGGTACCAGGGTGGCTATTTTAAAGTACTGATCGCATAACTGAAACATACGGTATGCAGCTTTCCTGAAATCATATCCATGCCCGGTAACAACCATACACATATTGCGCCAGGCGTTTTTTATTATAAGGCATCCAGCGAAACCATGACAATAATGCATATCGAAAATTGTTTGCTGCAGCTCACTCCCTGGGCCGGTGAATTACTGGTGGGATATTTAAAAGTGATTAAAGCCTACTTTGCCGCTTATGAAAATCACCGGGAAATAATAAAGGAGTATTACCGGGAAATTGCAAAACAACTGAACCGCCCTAAAAGTACAATTGGGTTAAAGGATATTTCCCTGCTGATACAGAAAATGGGCTGCATCAGCGACTGGCAACACCTGTATAAAAACCCGGAATAAAAACATTACTCAACAGTTAACAACAAAATTTTAACCGCAAAAAGCGAAAAGGAATTGCTATGCCGGTTCAACAACAAAAAATAAAACAAAATGAAAAAAACAACTACAATTTGGCTTTGGTCTGCATTGATATTGATGGCAGCATGCAAAAAATCGGATAAGCCGGGAGAAACACAGTACAAATTAAACAGCAGATCGGTAGTGGAATGGAAGGGAACAATGGATGATGGTTTTAACAACGGTTCATTCGATATTTCGGAAAACCATATTATGGTAAAACAGGAAAAATTAACAGGCGGAAGTTTTGTGTTTCCCATTGTATCTATAAAGAACTTCAATTTACCCGACTCATTAAAGGAACAATTTCTGCATCATCTTAAAAGCGCTGATTTTTTTAACATGGTGCTTTATCCCGAAGCCGCATTTACCATCACTTCGGTACAACCTTATACCGGTGGTGGCGAAGCGCCGGTAGCCAACGCCAACTACTGGATAGAAGGAGATTTTACCATGATCGGCAAAACCAACCCCATACGTTTTCCTGCTTTCATAAGTGTATCGGGAAAAAGGTTATCGGTTGAAGCGCGATTTAAGATTGACCGTACAAAATGGGGAATGAATTATGCGTCAGACCCTTCGCAACAGTTTTATATTCATAAAAATGTTGAACTCTATTTTAAGCTGTCGGGCGAAAAAAGGTAATCGCGGGGAAAAATACGAAGTCAGAATTTAGAAATCCGAAGGATATACAAAGCATCAATAAACAAGAGCCAAATGGGACTTGTCAGCCGTGGCGGAACTATAGCGAAATGTAATCTTAACGCCGCGGTAATATCGCAATTAGGCAGCCTATTAAAAATGAGAAAGCAGCAGCAAATCTGAACGGGAATATCTTTCAGTTCTATCAATAGCAGTCTGTTTACAACCGCCAATGACATCATAGTAGGTTTGCTATTTATCGGCCTGTTGCAGTTGCCGTGAAGTTGTCATTTTTCTTTGTTACTTTTTTCGGAAAAAGTAACCAAAAGCCGCACGAAAACGAATACAGCCCGTTTTCGTGAAGCGCCCTGATTAAGCTGTTTTACTACTGTGATTTCAGCGATAGAATACCGATGTTTTCTAAGCTTATAGCTCCCAGAACATAATCAACTTACCAACCAATCATCGGCGATGACAGGGCAAACCACTGCTCAATTCACAGTAATACCGCTGTCGAATCAAAGCGAGTGGCAAACGTTATGCGGCCGTTTGCCACTCGCTTTTTGGGCTTCGCTTTGCGCGGGCAAAAGAAAGAGGAAAAAATAGCAACAACTACCAAAAATCTTACGGCAGGCGCGCAGGAAAAATCCGAATATGAATTTCGAAATGCGAAGGAAATACAAAGCATGACTGCGATTTCAGCAACAGGCCGCTAATGCTTTTTCTCCGCGCAGTTCAACATCCACTGCACGCCAAACTTATCTATACAACTGCCGAAATAGTCGCCCCAAAACATATCCTGTAACTCCATGTCAACCTTTCCGCCTGCAGAAAGTGCGTCAAACAACCTTTTTGTTTCTACCCTGGTGTCGGGTTCAAGATTGATATAAACATTGTTCCCGAAATTCATTTTAAAACCCATTGATTCCGGAGCATCGGTGCCCATCAGCATATGCCCGCCCAAAATAGGCAGCGCAATGTGCATCACCAGGTTTTTATCTTCTTCAGCCAGGGGTGGCACACCATTCTGCGGGGGAACATCGCCCATGCGGGCAATGCCCGGTGCACTGAACTCGCCGCCGAAAACGGACTTGTAAAACAGGAATGCTTCTTCCGTATTGCGCGCAAAATTGAGATAGGTACTAACGCTTGCCATAACGCAGATTTTAATTGTTAATAATGTTCAACAAATATATTCCGCTCTTTAAAAACTGTACCTACCCTGGTGCGACAAATTGAAGGTGTGACTGCGCCAAAAACCTGCTATACGGGTTGCTTAAAAGAAAAGCGGGTTAAAAATAGCGAGGTATTGATGCTATTGTTCATATTCTTTTGCAAATGCATCCGCATAGCTGTTGATGGACTCATCTGTTAACTGCTGCCCCGAACTGATGATAAACCTGTACCGGAATGTTACGGACTTACCTGCCTCCAGGGAATAATTCAGCTCCTGTTTTTCTTTTGTAAAATCTTTCACACCAAAGGGGTTTGCGGCAAACAAGCCGTACCCGCGGGCATGCCAGTAGGTAGGGTAACTGATATTGCCGGGATGATCGCAGATCACCACCGAAATTTTTTCATTGCCAATGCTGCCATACAAATCCATCCACCGCGCTCTTGTGCCCCATACATCCGCGCCGGTAACGCCCTCACTGCTCCTGTAATTGCCGGTAATGCCTTCGTTCGACAAGGCTTTTATTTTGGTGGGCACGCCCTGCGCGTCTAATAGAGTAAGCTCTTCATCCGAGGGCAATTCGAGCTGGCGCGCTACCCTTATGCCAAGAAATCCTTCTTTGGTATCCGGGAAATCAACTTTGTTAACGGAAGCAGTTAATGTAGTGATCCTGTCGATGATGCGGGTTGTGCCGTCGGCGATAAAATGGTAGCTGCTGCTTTCTGCCAAAAGCTCCCTGCCCGATGAATCCACCCAACTGGCTTTTACCCGCAGTGTGCCTTCGCCATCACCGCCTTCCGCGCTTTCAATGGCGAGGTGCTTTACCGCGCCGAGCTTAACCTGTCTTTCACCCTCCGCGCCGTTACCCCAGAAATCGTAGCCGTTTACATTGCCATAGTTTAGCCAGATGCCCACCTGGTGCCGGTGATCCGAACGTTCTCCCTCCCTGGGTTGCAAAGGATAGCCACGGGTGATGGCAACACCGGCTGCATTCATTACGGGGTAGAGTATCGGTTTGTATACACTGTCGGGCCAGGTATAGGAAGTAAACAGCTTTCCGTCCATGAGCACATCCACTTTGCGCTGCGCTTCCTGTTTCACAAAACTTACCGCTACAGTAGAATCATTTTTTGCAGCCGTGGATTTAGGAGCTGGCGAATTGCAGGAAAAAGAAAGCCACAGCATAGCCGGTGCAAGGGTTGCAGGAAATAGTACACGGGTTGTAAATGAGCGCATGATCAAGTGTTTAAAATATTGTATTGAAGGTATTCTAAAGTTTTCGCCGGATGGTTGCCGGCTAATTATTTTACAAGATAAAAAGCATATTCCGGATTTCCATTCATCAATTGTCCGTTTACCTTATACGACCGGATGGAATTTAAACATTCCACCTTCCTGCAGGATAGCCCCTGGTTCATGGATTCAAATGCTTCTGTAATTTCGGTAACCTGGTACAGCCGCTTGATAGCGGGCAGGTAAATTTCGTAGTCGTATGTACTGAGCAACCCATTATCGGCGCCAAATGATGCAAATATCTCTAAAGTATCGTTTTTGTTCTGGTATGAACTGGAAAGCCGGTTCAGGGAAAAAGTATCTGTCGCTATTGCGAAGCCTGAATTTTTCTCAAATTTTCTTACCGTCACAGCTTCCGTCTCCGCCGGCAAATACGAAACAAAAGCGATATGTGATTCCACCCTCTGACATTTATGGGTGCAGGAATTTGATGTGGCGCAGATGATTAGGAGAAGGATGAAGTATTGTTTCATGAAGATTGGTCGGATTGAGGGGATTGGTAATTTCTGGATATGACAGGCGTCGAATTCGTCGTGTGCGGATCGGATTGCCGAAAGCCGGGGATTTGAGCACTATTGTTGATTTGAAAAACTAAAGTTTGGTTAAGCCCTAGACTGTCATAGAAGCACGTCACGCCTGCTTTTGGAAATACCTTGCTACCGGTTCGCTGTTCATTTCTTTTTATCATTTTAGTAGTATTTTTAAGCTGTCAACGCTGGTCTTAATTGGCTTATCGTATTTCAAATTCTCAAGCCACCCAATGTATTTATCAATTTTTCAATAATGTCCTTTATTGCAGGTGTCGTTATAATCGGTTTTAATATTTCAATCAGTTCTCTAAACTTCTTTGGGTAGGGGAACTTGTATGTTCAGATGAAAAACTCCTGTGAAAACAAGGCAGTAATCGCCATAGCACCAGCTTTTTTAAAAGCCAGTCGCTCACCGGCCGCCGATTATTCCCAATTCAAAATTTGATAACCCCATAAGGCAAGAGCGGCACCGTAGGTTCCGTTCAACAACGCTTTCATTGTTCGTCCTTCGGACGCAACGAAAGCTTAGTTATTAGCAGTAGCCCTTCATTAGTCAACCAGTAACAAATCCCTGAATTGCACGTCAAACTCTTTTTCTAAAAACTCTATTGTCTTTGGCTGTCCTTGCAATGACGCTTTGATAAGCTGCGAAGCAAATAAGCCGCTTTTTTGCTTCCATTTCGCTTGCTTGCTGTCAACAGACTTTATCCACTCAATCTTTACGGGATATTCCGATTTGTCATTGTCATAATTTTCAAAAATATCCGTGATTTTTATTGGGTAATGCTTCAACGATTTGCCGTTTACTTGAAAGTCGTTTACTCGGACAGCTTTCTCTATCACTCGTCCAATACCAACATAGCCATAAGATTTCAAAAACGCTACTACAATGTCGCCAGGTTCAAGTGTTCTGATTGGGTCGCTGAATTTTCTATGTTGTCCAGCAGAGAGAAAACCGAACTTTCGGCAGTCGTCCCAACAGCGATGCGTACCTTCTCCAACGTTCACATAGTAAAGTCCGTTTTTGAAGTCAAAGCCTGAAAGGTCTAAATGAAAAGTGTTATGCGGTCGGAACTTTTCAGCAAAGTGTCCTGATGAAATGTTAGTTAGTGTTCTGCCAAGTTTCCAAATCAAGGTCTTTTCAATTAAAAACGCTTCATGTTCTGTTAGGTCTTTGGCAATAACTTTTATAACTGGCTCCATTCCGGCGGCTCTGATGGCTTTTATTCTTTTTGACTTTTCAGTGTCGCTGTCGTCAGTCAAATGAGCTTTTTTGCGACTTCCTGTCCCTTTGCCAAAGTAAAACTCTTCAAAGTTCCTCGGGTCTATATAAACATAAACGTAGTAGTCGGTCTTGAGGTCTGTCATACGGTTACTGCTAACGGTACGGCTTGGCGAAGTGCGGATAATAGCGTTCCGTCCCGCCAGGCATACTGAAGTTGATTATTTAGTTAAAGTACAAGTTATAGAAATTTTCCGATTGCATTCCGTCTGCCGGAGCAATAGCTAAAACAAAGAACCAAAAGTTGACGAACGTATTCCGTCCTGCCCGCATTTTTGCCAAGCAACTATGTAAAAGCGATAGTTTGAGCGACTGATAATTAACAACTGTAGTCTGATTTTTGTATCAGCTACCAAAAACTATTATTATGATGAAGTCTCAAACTACCGCTGTGCCAAAGTTA
>Ga0209916_1000409_pt1 | contig 71046 bp, 59 predicted proteins | sample ThiBio_1000_plan_FD_183956 | JGI IMG/M metagenome (GOLD analysis project Ga0209916, IMG submission 183956) | Wastewater bioreactor microbial communities from Cape Town, South Africa - Thiocy_solids_2 (SPAdes) | ecosystem: Engineered > Bioreactor > Thiocyanate-remediating > Anaerobic-Aerobic ... | reverse complement strand
GCCAGCCGGCCAGCACGTGCAGGTTTGCCGCGAGCGGCAGGCGATAGTCCATGTAGACGTTGCCGCGCAGCTTCGGCACATTCACCACCTGGTGCCGCTCGTAGCTGGGCGTGCCGGTGTCCCGCACCCGGGCCTGGATCAGGTTGACGCTCGCGGTGAGGCGGAGGTCATCGCCCACCTGGCCGGCGGCGTTGAGCTCCAGGCCGCTGTGCACCTCCTCACCGTGCTGGACGAAGGTGAAGCCGGCTTCTGAACTGTCGGGCTGGGCGAACTGGTAGGGTTGGCGGATCCGGTACAGGGCGGCCTGCAGCCCGAACGCCGGAGTCCAGGCGTATTTCAGCCCGGCCTCGGCCTGGCGGGCCAGCAGTGGCGCCAGGGTGATGCCGCCGTTGGAGGCCCAGTACGGCGCCTCGTTGCCCAGCGCCAGGTTCTCGCTGTAGCTGACGTACGCGGTCAGCGCCGAGGTCGGTTCCCACATCACGGCGGCCTGCGGCATGGCCTTGAGCAGGCGCGTATCGCGCAGGCGCTCGCCAGTGCCGGCGTCGTAGGCCAGCTCATGCAGGCGCACCAGGCGTCCTCCCGCCAGGATCTGCCATTGCGGATTCAGGTGCACGCGGTCGAGCACGAAGACCGAGCGTTGCCAGCTGCTCAAGGTGCGCATGGATGGTCCGGGCTGGTTTGGCGATGGCGCGAAATACGGCGGGTCGACGTCGTCGATGTTGGCGGTGCCGACATAGTCGTAGACGTAGGCGCGCTGGTCGAGCCGCCGGTGGAAGGCGTTGACGCCAGCGGTGACCTCGTGTCCGAGGTCGCCGGTGTGGAACGAGCCATGGAGCACCGCGCGCAATTCGTCGTTCTGGCGGGTGTCGTCGGGACTGCGGAAATCGTAGATGTCGTAGTCCCCGTTCGGTGCGAAGGCATAGCCCGGCGAGCCGTCGGCGCAGGCCGGTGAGTAGAAGCAGCCATAGGCGAAGGCGACGTTGTCGTCGATCACGCTGTGGCTGTGGCTGGCCGCCAGCTGCGCGCTCCAGTCTGCGCCCAGGCGGTAATCCAGGCGCAAGGTGGTGTTGCTGGCGTCGATGCCCACCGGCTGTTGCCACGGCTCGAAGCCGAGCATCCGCGTGCGGCTCGGATGCGGCGGGAGGGTGGTGCCGCCCAGCAGCTGGTAGCCGGAAACCGAGCGCTGGCCGCTGGTCTGGTAGTCGGTATCCAGCTGCAGCGTGGCGTCGGCGTTGAGCTTCCAGTCGGCGGCGAGCGAGAAGAAGCTGCGGCGGCCGTCGGCATGCTGCACGTAGGAGTGCATCTCGTCGTGCGCCGCATTCACGCGCACGCCGAAGCTGGGGCTGAGCCAGCCGCCGACATCGGCGGCGACGTAGCGCGAGCCGTGGGAATCAGTGCCGAGCGTGATGCTGCGCACGTCCGCCGGTCGCTTGCTGACGTAATTGACCAGGCCGCCGGGCGCGACCACTCCGGCCTCCAGGCCGCCGAGGCCCTTGAGGATCTCGACGCGCTGCTTGTCTTCCAGCGCGATCGGTTGTTCGCCGGTGAGGCCCATGTCGTTGAGCCGGTAGCCGGTGGCCAGGTCCAGCGGGAAGCCGCGGATGGCGATGTTCTGGTAGTAGCCGACCGGCGCGTAGTTGTCGCCGAGTGCGGCGTCGCTGCGCGCCAGCTCGCTCAGCGTGCGCGGCTGGCGGTCGTCGATCTGTGCGCGCGTGATGACGGTAACCGCGGCCGGCGTGTCCTGCAGCGGCGCCAGGCCAAAGCTGCCAAACGTATCCATTTGCGCGGCGTCGGCGTGGTAGCCCTTGTCGCCCCGGGCACGCACCTCGACCGTCTCCAGCTCGGTGGCCTGTGGCTTGCTGGAGGCCTCGGCGGGATGCCCCGCGACGACGGGGTTGCCGCGATCGACGGCCATGCTGGCCGCAGCAACGGCCGACAGCAGCGCGAAGGCGAGGGTCTGGCGTAAAAACATCATCGGCGTCGTCCAGTAGTTGCGGACGAAGCGACGGCGACCCGCGCGGCAGGGCACGCCCCATGCGCTGGATCTGCAAGCTCCCTACGCCGGTACAAACCGGATCAGGTTCCAAGGGTCTCTCTCAGCCTGGTTTCCCAGGCACCCCCGCTTCAGGTCCGGTATTGAAGCATGGATAGCGCGTGGTCGCCAGTGGGCGCTGTGCGGCACGTCGGTGAGTGGCACCGGTTGGCCGTCCAGATGGCTACAACCTCAGGCGGCGTCGTGAATGGCCTGCAGCAGCGCGTGGCCCGCGGCGGTGCTGAACCAGGTGGCATGGCCGCGCAGGAAGGTGTCGTATGCCGTATCCGCGGCGGCCGCTGCATGGCCGGTTGCCTGCAGGTACTCCACTTCCGACAGGGCAAAGTCCAGATGCACCAGGGGCAGCAGATCGGCCAACAGATGGACGGCCGCACGGTCCAGCGCAACGACCTGGCGGTAGCCGTCGAGCAACGCCAGCGCCATGTCGATCCTGGCCGCGGTGGCGCCACTGGCCAGTTCCAGCCAGGCGACGGCGTTGCGTTCGATGGCGGTGGCCAGGTCGAACAGGGCGAAGGTCCTGGCCGACAGGCCGAAATCGAACACCGCGGTGATGCGTGCGTCAGCGTCCGGGCTGCTCCAGCAAAGGTTGGAAACGTGCCAGTCGCCATGCGTCCACTGCGCAGGCTGTTGCGCCAGGCGGGGCTGCACGTCGGCATGCCAGGGTGCGAGCAGGTCAGCCAGGTCCCGTTGCCACGGGCGCCGCGCGAGATATGCCGCCAGGGCCGGACGTTCCGGCAGTTGCGCCGCCAGCGTGGCTGTCGGGTCGGCGGCGCACAGCAGTTCCGTACGTGCCACCAGCAGATGGGTGCTGCGTTGAGGCTCGCGGTAGCCGGCGGCGGCGTTGCGCAATCTCGCCAGCATGGCGCCCGCGGCGCGCGCGTGCATCGGGCTGTGCGGCGGCGTCCACGACATGCTGTCACGGTAGGCATCGGTGCCCGCGGCGTGTTCATGGACTTCGTAGGTCCAGTCGCCCAGGCGGACGGCGGTGGCGCCGTCGCGGTCGGCCAACACGCGTGGAATGGGCACGCCGTGTTCACGCAGATGCCGCATGAAGCGGTGCTCCTCGCCCAGCGTGACGGGCGTGCGCACGCTGGCGTGGTGGCGCTTGACGAACAGCGTGCATTCGCCAGCCTGGACCAGAACGGCCGCGGACAACGGGCGTGGACTGTGCCAGGCAATTTCCAGCGGGCCGTGTATGGAGGGATGGCGGGCCAACAGTGTCGCGACTTCCGCATGCGTCAGCGGCGGCCAATGCGCGGCTTCGCATTCACCAGCCATGCCGTGTACCTGATGAATGCCGCCGCTCATGCCTTGCCTGGATCACGCCGTGGATCGCCCATTATGCCGGTGGTTTGCCGCCGCCACGGCTCGCCGGCGCGGCGGGCCTTGCATGCACGCAGGCAAGTGGCGAGACTACGGGCTTGGCGTTCCGGGGTATGCCATGGCTCAGCTGGGTCTGATGAGACGGATCTTCGGCAACGCGCGCCCGGGGGAACGGCGGCACCGGCCGCGTGCGGGCACGCCGCGAGGCCTGCAGGTGCTGGTGGTGGACGACTCGGCGACCATACGCGCCGTGCTGCGCAAGATGCTGTTGCAGAACGGGCACATCGTGGTCGATGCGGACGGTGGCGAAGCGGGACTGGAACTTGCCCGCCAGCGCACGCCGGACCTCATCTTCCTGGATGTGGTCATGCCGGGCCTGAACGGCTTTGCGGTGTTGCGCGCGCTGCGCCACGATGCGCGCACGCGGGACATCCCGGTCATCATGATCAGTGGCAACCCACAGGCCACCGAACAGTTCTACGTACAGCGCTTTGGCGCGGATGAGTTCATGAAGAAGCCTTTTGGACGCGGCGACGTGTTTGCGCGCATCGCGGGCCTGGTCACGGCCGGGCGGCTCAGCGCGCCGAGGCGACCGTCCGGGCTTGCCGCAGCTGCGGGCCAGGCCGGTGCAGTCGAGCCACCGGACAGGCATGGCTGAAGGCGAGCTGCGCGTCGACGTGTGGTTGTGGGCCGCAAGGTTTTTCCGGACCCGGCGCTTGAGTCACGAGGCCATCGTCGGCGGCAAGGTGGAAGTCAACGGCGGCGGCTGCAAACCCGCGCGGACGGTCAAGCCCGGGGACCGCCTGCGCGTGCTGCGCGGTCATGAGCGCATGGAAGTGGAGGTGCTGCGGATATCGGCCAAGCGTGGAGCCGCCAGCGTGGCCCAGGAGCTTTACCGCGAAACGGCGGAAAGCCGGGCGGCGCGCGAGCTGGAACGCGAAGCAATCCGGCTGCACGGTGCGAGTGGGCCGGAGCGTCGCCCTGGCAAGTCCGACCGGCGCCTGCTGCGGCGGCTCAAGCACAACGGTTGAATCAGCGCGGGTGGCCTGACAACGCATCGCGCCAGCCTGGCGCTCAGTGCAGCTGCTTGAGCCGGAACAGGACGTCCAGCGCCTCGCGCGGTGACAGTGTGTCGGGATCGATGCGCTCGAGCTCGCGCTCGACTGCCGAGGGGGGCGACGGCGAAAACAGCGCAAGCTGCGGCGTGTCCGCCGGCTTGGCGGCGTGGCTGGAGGGCTGCGCGCGCATGCCACGCTCGAGATCGTCCAGGGTGCGCCTGGCCTCGGCGATGACCGCGCGCGGCAGTCCGGCCAGCGCGGCCACCTGCAGGCCGTAGCTGCGGTCTGCCGGGCCATCCTTCACTGCGTGCATGAATACCAGTTGCTCGGCGTATTCGATCGCGTCGAGGTGCACGTTGGCGATGGCGGCGTACTCGCTGGCCAGCTCGGTCAGCTCGAAATAATGGGTGGCGAACAAGGTGTAGGCGTGGTTGTGCTCGGCCAGCTGCACGGCCACGGCGCGCGCCAGCGCCAGGCCGTCGTAGGTGCTGGTGCCGCGGCCGATCTCGTCCATCAGCACCAGGCTTTGCGCGGTGGCGTTGTGCAGGATATTGGCCGTCTCGCTCATTTCCACCATGAAGGTGGACTGCCCGCGTGCCAGGTCATCGCCGGCGCCGATGCGCGTGAAGATGCGGTCCACCGGGCCGATCACCGCGTGGCTTGCCGGTACGTAGCTGCCGACGTGGGCAAGCAGCACGATCAGCGCGTTCTGGCGCATGTAGGTGGACTTGCCGCCCATGTTTGGGCCGGTGATCACCAGCATGCGCCGGTCCGCGCCGAGCCGCAGGTCGTTGGGTTCGAAGGGTTCGTCACGGACTTTTTCCACCACGGGGTGCCGCCCGCGCCGGATGTCGATGCCGGCTTCGTCGCTGAGTTCGGGCGCGTTCCAGTCCAGGGTCTCGGCGCGTTCGGCGAGGGTGGCGAGCACGTCGAGTTCGGCGATCGCACTGGCCGCGGCCTTGAGCGGCTCCAGGCTGGTGGTGAGCGTGTCGAGCAGTCCGTCGTAGAGCACCTGCTCGCGCATCAGCGCGCGCTCCTTCGCCGACAGCACCTTGTCCTCGAAGGCCTTGAGCTCCTCGGTGATGTAGCGCTCGGCGTTCTTGGTGGTTTGTCGCCGGGTGTAGTGCATGGGCGCCTGTTCGGCCTGCGCCTTGCTGATCTCGATGTAATAGCCATGCACGCGGTTGAAGCCGAGCTTCAGCGTGCCGATGCCGGTGGCGGCCTTCTCGCGTTCCTCCAGCTCGACCAGGAACTGGTCGGCGTGCGTGGCGAGATTGCGCAGCTCGTCGAGTTCACCGTCGTAGCCCTCGGCAATGACGCCACCGGCGCGCAGCAGGACCGGCGGCTGGGGAACCAGTGCGGAGCCGAGCAGCGCAATGGTTTCCCCGTGGTCCCCGAGGCGCTCCACGAGTGAGTCCAGCAACGGCGACGCTTCCCGGAGCGTGCGGCCAAGGATGGCCGCTTCCCGATGCCCGCGATCAACGACGAGCGCATTGGCAATCACCAGGCCGTCGCGCAACGTGGACAAATCCCGCGGTCGCGCCGAGCGCAGCGCGACGCGGGCCAGGATGCGCTCGAGGTCACCGATGCCGCGCAGGGTTTCGCGCAGGCTGGCGTCGGCCCGCGCCTCGAGCAGCATGCCGATGGCCTGGTGGCGTTGGCGCAGCACGCTGCGCGAGCGCAGCGGGCGCCCCAGCCAGCGCCGCAGCAGGCGCGCGCCCATGGGCGTGACACTGCTGTCGAGCACGCCAAGCAGCGTGTGCTCACCACGGCCGGCCGGATTGCTGTCGATTTCCAGGTGGCGACGGGTCGTCGCGTCCATGGCAATCGTCTCGCCCGCGCTTTCCACGCCCATGCCGGTGAGGTGTGGCAACGCGCTTTTCTGCGTTTCCTGGAGATAGCCGAGCAGGCAGCCGGCCGCGGCCACCGCGGTCGGCATGTGCTCGACGCCGAAGCCGCCGAGGTCCCGCGTGCCGAAGAAGCGGTTCAGCTCGCGGCTTGCCGCGTCGCCATCGAAATGCCAGGGTGGGCGCTTGCGCAGGCCGGGCAGGTCGGCCACCAGGCGCGGCCAGGCGACGTCCTCGCCGATCAGGGTTTCGGCTGGCTGCAGGCGCGCGAGCTCGGCAGCCAGGGCCTCCGCGTCGGCGGCCGTGCTGAGCAGGAAGCGTCCAGCGGACAAGTCCACCCAGGCCATGCCGTAGCTGCCGCCGGGGCCGGCGGCGATGGCCAGCAGCAGATTGTCACGCCGCGCGTCGAGCAGTGCCGCATCGGTCACCGTGCCCGGGGTGATGATGCGCACCACCTTGCGCTCGACGATGCCCTTGGCCAGGGCCGGATCGCCCATCTGCTCGCAGATCGCCACCGATTCGCCCAGGCGCACCAGCCGTGCCAGGTAGTTTTCCACCGCGTGGTACGGCACGCCGGCCATCGGAATCGGCGCGCCGGCCGATTGCCCGCGCTGGGTCAGCGTGATGTCGAGCAGGCGTGCCGCCTTGCGCGCGTCGTCATAGAACAACTCGTAGAAGTCGCCCATGCGGAAGAACAGCAGGATGTCCGGGTGTTCCGCCTTGGCCGCGAGGTATTGGCGCATGAACGGCGTGTGTTCGGTAGCCGTGTTTCCCTTTGCTGGCGGTTGCTGCACAGAACGCTACTCGCTGGTTCCGGAAGGTGGGTGCAAGCCCTGGCGACTAGCTCAAGACCGGGCCGGGCGGCCAGTGTAACCGTCAGTCGTCAGCTCGCGAGCCCTGGTCGCAGTCGCCCGGTGGATGGCGCCGGACATCGATCCCGTGGCCAATCGACCATCAGGCTGCGGCGCTGCCCTTGTTCAGGAATACGAATTGGCTGTCACGCAGCTCGAGCAATTGCACCGCCGGGCTGGCCGCCAGTTCGTCCACCGCCTTCTTGACTCCGCCTTCCCACCAGCCGCCCTCGGTGTAGTCATCCCCGGTGATGTAGCCGCCCAGCTTCACCTTGCGCAGGGACAGCTCCAGATCCTTCTTTACGTATTCGTAGAGATGGTTGCCGTCGATGTACACCCAGTCGAAAAAGTGGTCGGGGAACTGTTCGAGGACATCGGCCGAATAGCCGCGATGGACCTGGACTTGGCCGCTGCGGATCCTCCGCTTGAAGCGCGTCAGCACATCGGCGTAGCGATCGTCCATCTCGGCCTGGCCGCGCCTGGCGGCGCCGCCGTACCACGCATCCTTGTACTCGCCGGAGGTTTGGTGTTCCCAGGGGTCGATCAGGTGCAATTGCTTTGGCGAGATCGAATCCAGGATCTGTCTGGAGAAGTTGCCGGAGAGCACGCCGATCTCCGCGCCCACCGAGTGCCGGGGCAACATGTCCAGCAGGAACTGCCGGAAGTGCCCGGCGGTCTCCCTGGGCGCCAGCCCCAACAGTCTTGCCAGTTGCCGGCCGCCGGGAATTTTGCTGATGGGGTTCATGGGCATGGCCATTGCGTGACGGGACGGCAGGAACGCGGAATTGACCGCGGATGGCCACTCGGGGTTCTGCCGAGGACGATACCCTGGACATGGTAACCGCTTCGGCTGCCGCGCCAAACGGGCGCGGCGCGGGAGTCAGGCGCGGCGGGGCGTCGTCGGCATGGTGTGGCCCTGGAGTTGCCGGGGCGGGGACGGGAGCGCTGCCGGCCGCATGATGCGCCGCTGCAGCCGTCGATCCTTGAAGGACCAGTTCTTGCGGCAGCGGATCGGGCGACAGCCTTCGAGGAAAATGATCTCTTCATCCTCGGGCAGCTCCTTCAGTTCCTGCGGCAGCAGCAAGGCGCGGCGTTCCTCGGTATGGGTGTACGTGGTGCCACCCCTGCCGGTCCCGCGGCTGCGCCGCTTGACCGTGGTGTCGCCCAGCGCCGTCGAGTAGGCCTCGGCGTCGCGCTGCTCGCGCGGGGTGAAGACGACGCTGGCGGCGTGGTTGGTGACGAAGGTCCGTGCCTCGTCGGCGCCGTAGGTGGCGTCGAGTTGCGACAGGCTCTGGATGATCGCCAGGTCGCGTACCCCATAGCCGGCGGTCAGGGCGATGCGCGCAGACAGCACGTCGACGCGGCCCATGGCAGTGAATTCGTCCAGCAACAGCAGCAATTGGTACTTGCTCGAGGGATCCTCCTGTGGCGTCTGGCGGAGGTTCTGGCCGAGCACCACGGAGAAGAACAGGTTGAGAAGCTTGCTTGCCTCGCCGAGCCGGTTTGGGGGGATCACCACGTAGACGGTACTGGGGCGACGGCGCAACTGTTGCGGGTCGAAGTCGGTGGCAGCGGTGGCGGCGGCCAGGGTTGGGCTGAGGAATTGCTGCAGCGGCGCCTGGGTGGTGGCGATCACCGAGGACAGGGTCTGTTCCGCCATGTTGGTCAGGCTGGCGAGCGCCGTGCGCGTGGCGGCGCTGGCGAAGGGCGCTTCGCGCCGCTGCTGCAGGTAGGCCTTCAGCCCGTCGCCGCCGCCGTCGCCGGTGGAAAAGCGGTGGATGCGCTCCAGGCTGGGGAACGCCAGGTTGCCGCTCGGGACATCCGGATTGGTATCCGCAGCCGGCGAGGCCTGGGCCTCCCAGGCCTCGAACAAATAGGCGGCAAAAGCCACGAACGCGGCGCGCGACTGCAGGCTCCAGAAGGGGTCCTTGCCGGCTTCGTCGGGGTACAGGATGGCTGCCAGTGTCTGCAGTTCGGATAGGCGCAACTGCGGATCGGCTGAAACGGCCGTAAGCGGATTGAAGCGATGGGTGCGTCCGTCCTCGGCATATGGCGCAAAGCGGTAGATCGCCTGCCCGGTCGCGGCGCGATAGCCGCTGGTCGATTGGTAAAGCTCACCCTTGAGGTCGAGGCACACCACGGAATGCTGGTAGGTCAGCAACACCGGAATGGCTACGGAGCTGGTCTTGCCGCTGCGGGTCGGGGCGGTCACGATGACGTGCCGGGTGCCGCCGAGATAGAGGTAGTCGCCGCGATAGCGGCCGATGAGGATGCCTTCAGGACAGCCCTCCAGCAGACCGGCGCGCGCGATGTCGGCGCGGGTGGCAAAGCGGGCATTGCCGTGGAACGCGCGCGCCCGCGGCCAGAGCGTCGCGGCGGCGACGATCAGCCACGACGCCAGCGGCAGCCCGAAGCCGGTCCAGCCGGCAAGACGGATGGTCGAGGCATAGGGCCGCACGGCATCCAGATCCAGTGCCTGGAGGTAACCGAGGTAGGTGCCAATCCGGGGTGGGTCGCGCAGCCCAAGCAGCCACAAGGCGAGCCAGCCGCTGATCCACAGCCCGGCGACCAGGGCCAGCAACAACAATCCGCCCAGGACAATCGCCTTGCCGCGTGGCGTGTTCATCTGTCGTCTCTTCGTTGCATGCGGGACGCGCTGGACCGATGCGCGGTATGCAAGGCATGGTGGTGGTTCGCCCAGGAGCTGCAAGGGGTCGAGACCTTTGCCTCGCGTAGGGGATGGGCACACACAGGCACCGACTGCGGGCGGCCGTCTACACTACGACGTCGGCGGAACAGTCGCCCCGGCAGGGCATGAGGGTCACGTATGGCATTGCATTCCGATCCGTGTGAGGCGGACCTGCTGGATTTGGTACGGGAGCTGGCGGAGATACTGGAATCCCAGGGGTTGCGGCTGGTGACGGCTGAATCCTGCACAGGCGGCTGGATCGCAAAACTCGTGACCGATCAGCCCGGCAGCTCGGCATGGTTCGAGGCCGGACTGGTGACCTACAGCAACGAGGCCAAGCACCGCCTGCTCGGCGTCTCCCTGGCGACGCTCGAGCGGTTTGGCGCGGTCAGTGCCGAGACCGCGCGGGAAATGCTGGCCGGTGCGCTGGCCCACTCGACGGCGGACCTGGCGGTGGCGGTGACCGGAATTGCCGGCCCCGGCGGCGGCACGCCGGACAAGCCGGTCGGCACGGTGTGGATAGGCTGGCAGCGGCGAGGCGCCGGGGCCGATGCACGGTGTTTCCACTTCGCGGGTAACCGCACCTCGGTCCGGCGCCAGACCGTGGCTGCGGCGCTCAGCGGCTTGCGCCATTGCCTGACGGCATGATTCGCTGCATCCCGCCGGGACTGCTTGGGCGATGTGGGATACTGCGCCGAGCACCGGCGGCCAATCGCAGCCCCTGAGACAGTGCCGGCGGATCATGCCCTTGCCGGTACCTCGACCGGGATGCCCCAACTGGAACCAAGACGATGGATGACAACAAGCGCAAAGCGCTCACTTCGGCGCTCAGCCAGATCGAGAAGCAATTCGGCAAAGGCGCCATCATGCGCATGGGCGACCACGCCCATGAGCCGGTGGACGTGGTTTCCACCGGCTCGCTTGGACTGGATATCGCGCTCGGCGTCGGCGGCCTGCCGCGCGGCCGGGTGGTCGAGATCTACGGTCCCGAGTCCTCCGGCAAGACCACCATGACCCTGCAGGTCATTGCCAGCTGCCAGCGTGCTGGCGGCACCGCGGCCTTCATCGACGCCGAGCATGCACTCGATCCGAGCTATGCCGAGAAGCTGGGTGTGAAGGTCGACGACCTGCTGGTCTCGCAGCCGGATACCGGCGAGCAGGCGCTGGAGATCGTCGACATGCTGGTGCGCTCCGGCGCCGTCGACATGGTGGTGGTCGATTCGGTGGCGGCCTTGACGCCGAAGGCCGAGATCGAGGGCGAGATGGGCGATTCCCACGTCGGCCTGCATGCGCGGCTGATGAGCCAGGCACTGCGCAAGCTCACTGCCAACATCAAGAAGTCCGGGACCCTGGTGATTTTCATCAACCAGATCCGCATGAAGATCGGGGTCATGTTCGGCAACCCCGAAACCACCACCGGCGGCAACGCGCTGAAGTTCTATGCCTCGGTGCGGCTTGATATCCGCCGCATTGGCGCGGTGAAGCGGGGCGAGGAGGTCATTGGCTCGGAAACCCGGGTCAAGGTGGTCAAGAACAAGGTGGCGCCGCCGTTCCGCAAGTGCGAGTTCGAGATCCTGTACGGCGAGGGCACTTCGCGCGAGGGCGAGATCATCGACCTCGGCGTGGCCGAAAACCTGATCGACAAATCCGGCGCCTGGTACAGCTACAACGGTGAGCGCATCGGCCAGGGCAAGGACAATGTGCGCCAATTCCTGCGCGAGCATGCCGAAATCGCCGACGCGATCGACCAGGAGCTGCGCAGGCGCCTGCTGGTGCAGGTGGGCGAGCCGGCTGCCGGTGGCACGACGGAAAGGGCCACCGAGGAGGCGTAAGCGCGGATGCTGCGCGAGTGATCGTTCTGCCACCAGCGTTGTTGGGGGAGTTCGCTCGCGGGCGGGGTCTCCCCGCAGGCATCACCACCGGCAGGGGTATCGCCCGCCCACGAGGGATTCCCTTCGGTCACAAGCGGGCTCCCACTGGCCATTGGCGCGCATGCCGCGGACGTTGGTCGTGTGCCCGGGAGGGCAGGTGAGATGAAGCCCGGTCGCCGCGCCACGCAGGGCGCTTCGTCGCCTGGGCCCAGCGCTTACGACCGCGCCCTGCGCATGCTGGCGCGGCGCGAATATTCCAGCCGGGAACTGCACACCCGACTTGCCCAATTGGGCCACTCGGAGGCGGAGGCGACTGCCGCGTTGGCGCGGCTGGAAGCCGCCCATTATCAGGACGACCAGCGTTTTGCCGAGATGCTGCTGCGCAGCCGGATCGCCCAGGGCTACGGCCCGCTGCGCCTGCATGCCGAGCTGAAGAGCCATGGTTTTGCGGACGCCCGCATCCGCGAGCTGCTGGATGCCGCCGACGTCGATTGGGACGCCTGCGCAGTTGCGCAGTTGCGCCGTCGATATGGCGCCGACAGAGCCGGCGACCACGCCGCACGTGCGCGCCGGGCGCAGTTCCTCTTGCGTCGGGGCTTTGCCGCCGCCACAGTACGTGCTGCCACCCAAGCCGACATGGGCCAGAGCGCCGATCCAGAAAGTTGATCGCGCCTGGCTTCCTGCGGCCTTGGCCATCCATCATCGCCATACGATCCGCATGAAGACTTCCGAAATCCGCGCCGCGTTCCTGGAATTTTTCCGCGCCAAGGGCCACACCATCGTGCCCTCGAGCTCGCTGGTGCCGGCAAACGACCCGACGCTGCTGTTCACCAATTCCGGCATGGTGCAATTCAAGAACGTGTTCCTGGGCAGCGAAAAGCCTGGCTATACGCGCGCAGCGGACGTGCAGCGCTGCCTGCGCGCCGGCGGCAAGCACAACGACCTCGATGCGGTTGGCTACACCGCGCGCCACCACACGTTCTTCGAGATGCTCGGCAACTGGTCGTTCGGCGATTACTTCAAGCGCGAAGCCATCGCCTACGCCTGGGAGCTGCTGACCGCGCGATTCGGCCTGCCGGCCGACAAGCTGTGGGTCACCGTCTACCACGACGACGACGAGGCCTATGCCATCTGGCGCGAGCAGATTGGCGTGCCGGCCGAACGCATCGTGCGTATTGGCGACAACAAGGGCGCGCCCTACGCCTCGGACAATTTCTGGCAGATGGCCGATACCGGGCCCTGCGGCCCGTGCAGCGAGATCTTTTTCGACCACGGCCCGGAAGTGGCGGGCGGGCCGCCCGGTTCAGCCGAGGCCGAGGGCGACCGCTACATCGAGATCTGGAACCTGGTGTTCATGCAGTTCGACCGCGCGCCGGACGGCACGCTGAGCCCACTGCCGGCTCCGTGCGTGGATACCGGCATGGGCCTGGAGCGCATTGCCGCGGTGCTGCAGCATGTGCACTCCAACTATGAGATCGATTTGTTCGTGCGCCTGATCCGCGCCGCTGCCGAGCTCACCGGCACGGCCGACCTGGGCAACAAGTCGCTGCGCGTCATTGCCGACCACATCCGTGCCTGCGCCTTCCTTATTGTCGATGGCGTGCTGCCGTCCAATGAAGGCCGTGGCTACGTGCTGCGACGGATCATCCGTCGAGCCCTGCGCCATGGCTGGATGCTCGGCGTGCGCGGCGACTTCTTCTGGAAGATGGTCGCGCCGCTGATTGCGGAGATGGGCGCGGCGTACCCGGAGCTGGCCGCCAAGCAGACGTTCGTGGAGGAGGCCCTGCGCACAGAGGAAGTGCGTTTTGGCGAGACCCTGGAGCATGGCATGCGGGTCTTCGACGAGATTGCCCAGCACGCCGGCAAGGCCATCACCGGTACCGACGCGTTCCGCCTGTACGATACGTACGGCTTCCCTGTGGACCTCACCGCCGACATCGCACGCGAACGGGGACTGGCGGTGGACATGCCGGGCTTCGAGCGCGCCATGGGCGAGCAGCGCGCGCGCGCGCGCGCTGCCGGCCGCTTCACGGCCAAGAGCCAGATGCCGGCCGAGCTGGCCAGCCAATTGCCGCCGACCGTGTTCATGGGTTACGAGACTTTGCACAGTGCCGCCTCCAAGGTGCTCGGCATCGTCCACGATGGGCGCCAGCTGGCCGAGCTGGCCGATGGCGAGGCGGCGCTGCTGATCCTCGACCGCACCCCGTTCTACGCCGAATCCGGCGGCCAGGTCGGCGACACCGGCGAGCTGCGCAGTCCGTCCGGGCACTTCGAGGTGGACGACACCCTGAAGCTCGGCGGCGTGTTTGCCGGCCATGCCGGGACCTGGCACGGCGAGCGGGCGCTGCGCGTTGGCGACGTGCTGGAGGCGCAGGTGGATGGCGAGCGCCGGCAGGCCATCGTGCTCAACCACTCGGCCACCCATCTGCTGCATGCTGCGCTGCGCGCGGTGTTGGGGACCCATGTCACCCAGAAGGGTTCGCTGGTGGCGCCCGACCGGCTGCGCTTCGACTTTTCGCATTTCAAGCCGCTGAGTGCGGAGGAGCTGGCGGCAGTCGAGACGCTGGTGAACGGCGAGATCCGCCGCAACCAGGCGGCCGTGATCAGGCAGATGCCGTACGACGAGGCGATCGGCTCTGGGGCCATGGCCTTGTTTGGCGAAAAGTACGGCGACGTCGTACGCGTACTGCGCATGGGCGATTTCTCCACTGAATTGTGCGGCGGCACCCATGTGCAGCACACCGGCGACATCGGGCTGTTCAAGATCGTCAGCGAGGCGGGCGTGGCGTCTGGGGTACGCCGGATCGAGGCCGTCACCGGGGATGCCGCCCTGGCTCGCGTCGCTGCCGAGGAGCATCGTCTGGGTGAGATCGCGCGGCTGTTGTCGAGCAGTGCCGAAGACGTCGTGGAGCGGCTGAACCATGTGCTCGAGCGGCAAAAGAAGCTGGAACGCGAGCTTGAGTCGCTGCGCGGCAAGGCCGCCGATTCGCTTGGCGCCGAACTCGCGCAGCAGGCCGAGGACGTCGGCGGCCTCAAGGTTGTCGCGGCACGCCGCGAAGGTCTGGACGCCAAGGCATTGCGCGACATCGTGGATCAGCTCAAGCAGGAACTGGGTGATTGCGTGGTGGTCCTGGCTGGTGCCGACGATGGTCGCGTGGCCCTGGTCGCAGGCGTGCATGGCGCCGCGCTCGAGCGGGTGAAGGCCGGCGACGTGGTGGCGCATGTGGCCGCCCAGATCGGTGGCAAGGGCGGCGGTCGCCGCGACCTGGCCCAAGGGGGCGGTATGGACGGGCCGGCGCTGGGCAAGGCCCTGGCGGCCGTACCGGCCTGGGTCGCGGCTCAGGGGCACCAGGCATCGGGCTGAGCGGGCGGCCGCCCACGGCTTTTGTGTACCAATGCCGACTGACCGGCGCCCGGGCCGTCGCGGCGGTTCCGGCGAGTCGGTATTATCCGGGCAATGTCGCGGCCAGACGGGCACGTCCAGCGCCAGTCTGGTACTGGCCCAGCACCTTGATACCTGCGAGCGTTTTGCATGACGCGGCGTTGATGCGGGGAACGAGCAGCACGTGCTGGTGTCCCAGTCAATGAGCGGACCCGCAATCAAGCTAGGGAGTGACAGTCATGTTGATACTGACACGCAGGGTGAGCGAGACCTTGATGATTGGCGACGAAGTCACGGTCACGGTTTTGGGCGTGAAGGGCAACCAGGTCCGCATTGGTATCAACGCACCCAAGAATGTGGCGGTGCATCGCGAGGAAATCTACCAGCGCATTCGCGCCGAGCATGAAGGCACGCCGCTATCGGCGGCCGAATCTGCCTCGCCCCATCCTGCCTCGCCCGACCCCCAGGTGCCGGTCAAACCCTCCGACGAGTGAGCCGGTCCGGCCTTTACCTCAGCCACCCTGATCAGTATGCTTCCCGGCTCTGCTCGACTGCAGACGCCGTTCCGGAGAGATGCCCGAGTGGCTGAAGGGGCTCCCCTGCTAAGGGAGTATAGGGTTTATAGCCTTATCGAGGGTTCGAATCCCTCTCTCTCCGCCAGATGCGCAAAACGCCCCTCACGGGGCGTTTTGCGCATCTGGCGGAGAGAGGTGTGAACGGACCCTTTTGGTTCGACAAATTCGTCTGGAACGAATTTGGACAGTCGAAGGCTGGCTCCGGAGCGCGCAGCGCGGAGGGGCGAACCCCATGGATGGGGTGAGCAATCCCTCGGACGATATATAACTGAAACGCCGATCGAAGCATGCCGTGCGGGGCGTTTTGCGCATCTGGCGGAGAAGGGTTTCGGCAGGCCTATACTCGAACGCCGGAGGTATGCCCGTGTCCCATCCTGATGCTTCACGCAGTGGAGAATTCCTGCTGGGCGGCGAGCTGCCGATCCACCGCCTGGGGTATGGCGCCATGCGCGTCACCGGGCCGGGGGTCTGGGGCGAGCCAGAGGACCGCTCCGAGGCGTTGCGCACTCTGCGCCGGGTGCCAGAGTTGGGGATCAACTTCATCGATACCGCTGATTCCTATGGGCCGGACGTGTCCGAGCTCCTGCTGGCCGAAGCGCTGCGCCCGTATACCGGGCTGCGCATCGCGACCAAAGGCGGGCAGGTTCGCCCTGGACCCACGGAATGGGTGCCGCTTGGCCGCCCCGACTATCTGTTGCAGCAGGTAAAGATGAGCCTGCGCCACCTCGGTGTTGAGCAGATCACCTTGTGGCAGCTGCACCGCATTGATCCTGGTGTGCCACGCGACGAGCAGTTTGGCGCCATCAAGTCGTTCATCGACCAGGGCCTGATTCGCTTTGCCGGCCTGAGCGAGGTCACGGTGGAGGAAATCGAGGCGGCAGCAAAAGTGTTCCCGGTGGCGACCGTGCAGAACCATTACAGCGCCACCAGCCGCATGCGCGAGGACGTGCTGGACTATTGCACCGCGCATGGCATCGGCTTCATCCCCTGGTATCCACTCTCCGGCGGCAGCCTGGCGCGTGCTGATTCGCCGCTGCGGGCCGTCGCCCGCCGACATGGCGCCTCGCCGAGCCAGATTGCCCTGGCCTGGCTGCTGAAGCGCAGCCCGGTAGTGTTGTCGATCCCCGGGACGTCCAAGGTGGCGCATCTGGAGGAGAACGTCGGCGCCGCGGACATCACGCTGAGCGACGTGGATTTCGCGACGCTGGGCCAGGCCGCCAGGGTCGGCCGCATGGGGTAGATTCCGGGAGGTCGGCGGCGCCCAGGGTGCCGACTGGCACTTGACACCCGGCGCGTGCGCGCCTTGAACTACGCCCCGCGAATCCGCCGCCATGAGGGCGTGCGGGGTCCGTGGCAACGCCAGCTCACACCTCTCGCTCGATGCACGGCGGTGGTGGCCGACGTGGTCACGCCGCCATATGTCCGAGCGAGGAGATCACCCCATGTATTTGCCTGCCTGTGCGCGCAGCTGCCACTGGCTGTTGCCGGCCATCCTTGCCCTGGGCGCGGCGCTCTCGGCGCTGCCGGCCGTGGCCCAGGGCTACGACCCGGGCCTGATGTCCGGACTGCACTGGCGGCTGCTTGGGCCGTTCCGCGCCGGCCGCAGCGTGGCTGCCGCCGGCGTGGCCAGCCAACCCAACGTATTCTATTTCGGTGCGGTGGATGGCGGCGTATGGAAGACCACCAACGCCGGAACCACATGGATGCCAATCTTCGACGACGAGCCGATTGCCTCGATTGGCGCGATTGCGGTGGCGCCCTCCAATCCAAACGTGGTCTACGTGGGCACGGGCGAGGCCGATCCGCGCTCGCAGATCTCCTACGGGGACGGCATGTACAAGTCGATCGATGCCGGCAAGACCTGGACCCACATCGGCCTCGACAAGAGCATGCACATCGGCGAGATCATCGTCGATCCAGCCGATCCGAATCGCGTGTTCGTCGCCGTGCTCGGCAACCTGTATGCGGCCAACCCCGAGCGCGGCGTCTATGCCTCCACCGACGGCGGCCAGAGCTGGAAACAGGTGCTGTACAAGAATGAAAACGTGGGCGCGATCGACCTCGCGTTCGCGCCGGGCAATTCCCAGGTGATCTATGCGGCCCTGTGGGCAACCCGGCGCCCGCCGTGGAGCGTCTACCCGCCTTCCAACGGGCCGGGCGGTGGCCTGTACAAATCCACCGACGGCGGTGCCACGTGGGAGCAGCTTGGCCACGGCTTGCCAACCGCCGGCGTCGGCAAGATCGGCGTGGCGGTGGCGCCGAGCGATCCGGACCGGGTGTACGCGATCATCGATGCCAAGCAAGGCGGCCTGTACCGCTCGGATGACGCGGGAGCCACCTGGCATCTCGCTGACGGCGAGGCGCGCATCTGGGGTCGCGGATGGTATTTCGACCGCGTCACAGTCGATCCGAAGAATCCGGACAAGCTGTACGTCATGAACACGTCCACCTACCGCTCGACGGATGGCGGCAAGAGTTTCGAGGCGATCAAGGGCGCACCGGGCGGCGACGACTACCATCGTCTGTGGGTGAATCCGAACGACCCGGACCGCATGGTGCTGAGCAGCGACCAGGGCACCATCGTCAGCGTCGACGGCGCGCGCAGCTGGAGCTCGTGGAACAACCAGCCCACCGGCCAGATCTACCACATCACCGCCGACAACCGTGACCCGTTCTGGGTGTATGGCGCGATGCAGGACAGCGGCGGCCACCCGGTCAGTACGGACGTCGCGCGTGGCCGCATCACCTACCGCTTCTGGGAGCAGGCCTGCACCGGCGGCGAGAGCAATGGCATGGCGGCCGATCCGCTGGGCGAGGCCGAGCTCTACGGCATTTCCTTCACCGGCGTTACGCGCTGCAATGCAGTCACCGGCGCCAACCAGTCGATCTCGCCACTGGATGCCTATCCCGGCGAGGCGTTCCGCAAGACCTGGACCTTGCCGGTGGTGTTCTCCATGGCCGACAAGCACGCCGTGTACTACTCCAACCAGTTCCTGTTCAGGAGCACGGACGGCGGGCAGAACTGGGACAAGATCAGTCCCGACCTGAGCCGTGCACGCCCGGGCATTCCCTCCAACCTTGACCCCGCGACGGCTGCCGATACGACGCACGCGCAGCAGACCGGCGGCTCGCACTGGGGAGTCATCTACACCATTGCGCCCTCTCCCCTGGCAGCCGACACGGTGTGGGCGGGGACTGATGACGGGCTCATCTGGCACACCACCGATGGCGGCAAGCACTGGCAGGATGTCACGCCCAAATCGGTGACGCCGTGGAGCAAGGTGATCATGCTCGATGCCTCGCATTTCGATGCCGGTACCGCCTACGCGGCCATCGACCGCCATCGCCTCAACGACTACGCCCCGCACGTGCTGCGCACCACGGATGGCGGCAAGACCTGGCAGGAAGTCGACAACGGTCTGCCTCGCGGTGCCTACGTGATGTCGATCAAGCAGGATCCCGGCCGCAAGGGCATGGTGCTTGCCGGCACCTCGACCGGCGTCTACGTCTCCTTCGACAGCGGCGCGCAGTGGCAGTCGCTGCGGCTGAACATGCCGACGGTGGAGGTACGGGATTTCGTCTTCCACGACAACTCGGTGGCCATCGCCACGTTTGGCCGAGGCTTCTGGATCCTGGACGACCTGAATCCACTGCACCAGCTCACGCCGGACATGGCGCAGGCGGCGGCGTACCTGTTCAAACCGGAAACCGCGTTCATGGACGCCGGCCGCGGCGGCTTCAGCCGCGGCTCCAGCCTGAAGCCGGCGGCGAACATGGATCCGGTCGAGGTCTGGTCGGGTGAGCCGCGTATGAAGGGGGCGATCCTGGACTACTGGCTGAAAGCCAACGCACAAGGGCCAGTGACGCTGGAAATCCTCGATGCAGGCGGCAAGGTCATCCGCCGCTACGCGAGTACGGACAAGTTCCCGCAGCAGGATCCCAAGACCATGGACGTGCCCGCAGTCTGGCGCGCCGAACCGGCAGCGCTCCCGGCTACGGCTGGCATGCACCGCTTTGCCTGGGATCTCAAGGCCATGGCGCCGGGTACGCCAGCGCCTACCGGCATGGCCGCGTTCCTGGGCGGTGGCGGTACCGCCGTGTTGCCTGGCCAATACACGGTCAGGTTGACGGTTGATGGCCAGAGCTACTCCGAGCCGCTGACGGTGCAGATGAATCCAGGTATTCAATACCGCGTGGCCGCATTGCAGGCGCAGGTGCAGCTGATCGACCAGATCAAGGCGCTGCAGGGCAAGGTCGGGGCCGCAACCCATGATGTCGCCCAGCTGCGCAAACAGCTCGCGGCACTGGGTCCGCAAGCCGCCGGCCAGAAGAAGCTGGCGGCGGCCATTGCCGCGTTGGACCAGAAGGCGAGGCAGATCGAGGGCTTTGCCGCGACGCCATCGCCAGATTCATCCGGGGAAGGTGCCGCCGAGCCGACGCCGGAGAGCCTGAAGGGCCTGAGCTCGACCCTCATGCGGATGTCCTTCTCGGCGGCGCAGGGCGGAGTGGAGCCACCGACGGCGGCCATCGTCGCCGGCTATGGCAAGGTGCAGAAGACAGCGGATGCCACCCTGGCCAAATCGCATGAGCTGGAAACCACCGATGTCGCCCAGCTCAACGTCAAGCTCAGCCAGGCCAAATTGCCCACCGTGCACATCTGAGGCCGTTGCCGGTGCCCTCGACCGTTCCCTGGTGACCCCGGGGACGGTCGATGTCAGGGTGTCGCTGCCGTGCCTGCACGCTGTTCAGCGGGGAATTGGCGTGCCCAGGCGCGAGGCCGCGCGACTGAAGTTTGCTGACTTGTCGGCGTCGACTTGGCACAATCGACATACGCCCCAAGGTGTATGGCATGTCTTATCAAGTACTCGCGCGCAAGTGGCGGCCGCGCAAATTCGGCGAACTGGTGGGCCAGGAACACGTGGTGCAGGCGCTCAGCAATGCGCTGGATACCGGCCGCATGCATCACGCCTACCTGTTCACCGGCACCCGCGGCGTGGGCAAGACCACGATTGCGCGCATCTTCGCCAAGTCGCTGAACTGTGAGCGCGGGCAGTCGGCCGAGCCATGCGGCGAGTGCGCCATCTGCCAGGCTGTGGACGAGGGCCGCTTCGTCGATCTGCTGGAGATCGATGCGGCCAGCAATACCGGCGTGGACGACGTGCGCGAACTCATCGAGAACGCGCAGTACGCGCCGGCGCGGGGGCGTTTCAAGGTGTACCTGATCGATGAGGTGCACATGCTCTCGAAGAATGCGTTCAACGCGCTGCTCAAGACCCTGGAAGAGCCGCCCGCGCATGTGAAGTTCCTGCTCGCCACCACCGATCCGCAGAAGCTGCCGGTCACCGTGCTGTCGCGCTGCCTGAAGTTCAACCTGAAACGCCTGTTGCCGGGGCAGATTGCCGGCCAGCTGCGCCACATCCTGGACGCCGAGCAGGTGGCCTGCGACGACGACGCCATTGCCGAGCTGGCCAAGGCGGCCGACGGTTCGCTGCGTGACGGCTTGTCCCTGCTGGACCAGGCCATCGCCTACGGTGCGGGTACGGTGCACGGTGACGATGTGCGGGCCATGCTGGGTGGCGTCGCACGCGCGCAGGTGATGGCCCTGCTCGAAGCCGTGGCCGCCGGGGATGGATCCGCGCTCATGGAGGCGTGCGCCCGGGTCGCCGCGTATGCGCCGGATTATGCCGGGGTGCTGGACGACCTCGCCGGCATGCTGCACCAGCTGCAGTTGCTGCAACTGGTGCCCGGCTACCAGCCGGCCGACGGGGTCGACGACGATCATGCGCTGGCAGGCCTTGCGCCAGGTCTGGCGGCCGAGGACGTACAGCTGTACTACCAGATGGCCACGGCTGGGCGGCGCGACCTTGCGCTGGCCCCGGACGCGCGCACCGGCTTCGAGATGACCGTGTTGCGCATGCTGGCGTTTCGGCCTGCGCCGGCGCCGGCCGACCACCCGCAGACGGCGGATCACCCGCCAGTCGCGGCGCGGGCCGCGCGGCCACCGGCTGCTGCTGCGCCCGCCCGCAGCGCGCGCAGCGTGGCCCCGGTTCCGGTTCCGGAACCGCGCCACGTTGCATCGCCGTCCGTTGGTGTCGCACCGGCAGCGGCTGCGCCTGTGGCGATTGGTGGCGACGGCCTGCCCGACTGGGAGCGCCTGATCGAGCGTGCCGAGCTGCGCGGGCCTCTGGGCCTGCTGGCGCAAAATGCCGTGCTCCGCGCGCGCGAGGGCCAGACCCTGGTGCTGGCGCTGCAGCCGCTGCATCTGCACATGGCGGTGGAGCCCATGGTGAGCCAGATGGAGGAACGCCTCAGCCAGGCGCTGGGGGAAGCGATCCACCTGCATTTCGTGCCCCTGGCGAACGCGGCGACCGCCGCGCGGACGCCGGCAGCGCGGGCCGCGCAGGCACGCGACGCAGCGCAAGTGGCCGCGGAACAGGCCATCACGGCGGATCCCGTGGTGCAGGCGCTGCAGCGTGAATTTGGTGCCCGTGTGGTGCCGCAGTCGATCCAACCCATTGCCGACGGAGCGGAAAGCGCATGATGAAAGGGCAGATTGGCCAATTGATGCAACAGGCCCAGCGCATGCAGGAAGACATGAAGCGGGCGCAGGAAGAAATCGCCAAGCTCGAGGTCACCGGCAGCGCCGGCGGCGGCTTGGTCAGCGTGGTGATGACCGGCGAGCACACCGTGCGCCGCGTGCAGATCGACCGGCAGACCTTTGCCGACGATCCGGAGATGGCCGAGGATCTGGTGGTGGCCGCGGTGAACGATGCGGTGAACAAGGTTGCCGCGGCAAGCAAGGAACGGCTCGGTGGTGTAACTGCCGGCATGTCCTTGCCACCCGGTTTCAAGATGCCGTTTTGACGATGGGCCTGGTCATTTTCCCGGTGGGGATCTCCCGCATGGCCAGGCTGCGGTTGGCCGGACTGCCACGGGCCATCCGTTGATGAGCGCTTCGCGCCTGCTCGACGAGCTGATCGAAGCGCTGCGTTGCCTGCCGGGCGTGGGCGCCAAGAGTGCGCAACGCATGGCATTTGCCTTGCTGGAGCGCAATCGCGACGGCGGCTTGAAGCTTGCCGATGCCCTGCAGCAGGCCATGCAGCGCATCGGCCGCTGCGAGCGCTGCCGCAATTTCAGCGAGACGCCGCTGTGCAGCCTGTGTGCGGGTAGTGGGCGCGACCGGCGCACACTGTGCGTGGTCGAGTCGCCCGCCGACCTGGCCACGATCGAGCAGGCGACCGGGTATCGCGGGCTGTATTTCGTGCTCATGGGGCATTTGTCGCCGCTGGATGGCCTCGGGCCCGAGGAGCTTGGCCTGCCGCAGTTGGCCGCCCGCCTGGCGGAAGGCGAGATCGAGGAGATGATCGTGGCCACCAATCCCACGGTCGAAGGCGAGGCGACGGCACATTACCTGGCCCACCTGGCGCGCGCCGGTGGCATCCGCCCGACACGGCTGGCGCACGGCGTGCCGCTCGGCGGCGAGCTCGAATACGTCGATCGTGGAACGCTGGCCCACGCTTTTGGTGGCCGGCAACTGCTGGAGTGAGGCATGAGCGAGACGATTTTCAGCAAGATCATCCGCCGCGAGATACCGGCCGACATCGTCTACGAGGATGATGCCGTGCTGGGCTTCAGCGACGTCAACCCCCAGGCGCCGGTGCACGTGCTGTTCATTCCCAAGCAGGCGATACCGACCTTGAACGAGGCAACGCCGGCCGACGCGGAATTGCTCGGCAAGCTGCTGCTGGCGGCAGCGGCGTATGCGAAGCAGCTTGGCCTGGCCGAGCGTGGTTATCGCGTGGTGGTCAATTGCAACGAGGAAGCCGGGCAGACGGTGTTCCATCTGCACCTGCACTTGCTCGCCGGGCGCCGCATGCATTGGCCGCCCGGCTGATCCTGGCGGCCGACTGGCATCCCTTCTGACGCGGTCAGCGCGGCTGTCGCGGATGCGGTGCCGGGCGCACGACAATCACCGGCGGTCGACCCCAATACGGGTTGCCCCAGGGCCCGTAGCCGGAGTACGGCCCGAAGCCCGGGCCCCAGAACGGGTCATAGAACGCCGACGGGTAATAATAGTTGGTCACCGGCACGCGCTTGGGCCACAGGTAGATCACGTTGGCCTCCACCCGCGGGTAGGCATAGTCGAAGTCGCCGACCTTTTTCGTCACGATGCCGTGCAGCGTGCCGGTGACCGTCATCTCACGCCCGCGCACGAACACTTCCGGATCATAGAAACCCGAATGGCAGGCGACGAAGCGGCCCTGGCTGGCACCGGCATCGCCAGCCTGTGGTCGCGCCTGCTGGTCCAGCGGCCTGGACAGCAGGTAGAAGCAGGTCTGGTCGGGCCCGGGTTCGGTCTTGATGATCTCTCCGCCCCAACGTACCTGCTGGCCACCCTGGCCGCCTTGTTGTGCGCTGGCCAATGGCACGCTGGCGTAGGTGCCCTGCAGTGGCTGCGGGATGGTCGCGCAACCGCCGAGCAGACCCAGCGCGGTGACCAGTGCAAGCGGACGGTACATGGACACGGTGATTCTCCAACGCAGGTGCGGCCGGGCCGCGGGATACCCTATTGGACCACGCGCGCCGCGTGAAATTCACGTACCGCGCGGCGAAACGCACGCAACGGTTCAGGCGACGCCTCGTCGGCACCATAACGTAGTTGCAGATAGTCCGTTGACAATTGCGCCAGCAAGTCGCGCTGGGCCGGAAGCGCGCGTGCGGCGCGGGCCAGGTAATCGCGCGGACCCTCTCCGCGTCTGCGCACCACGCCGCGCTGCGCCAGCTTGCGCTCCAGTACGCCAAACGCTTCGCGCAGGGAATCACGCCGCCGCCATTGCCACAGCGACCACACCAGGCCCAAGACCATGAACAGGGCGCAAGTCAGTGCGATCAGCACCGCCATGGTGCGCGTGCTGGTGTCGCGTATGCCAAATTGCGTGAGCATGCCACGCTGACGCAGCGCGTCGAAGCCCACCACGCCCTGATCCCACCAGCGGTTGACGATATCCCAGTGGTTGCGCAGTCCTTCCAGCCAGGGGCTGTCGTACCAATCGCGTCCGGTGCCGAGCGCCGCGGCTGCACCCTGGCTCAGCCGTTCGGGCCGCGCCGCAGCGGTCGGGTCGACGCGGACCCAGCCGCGTCCGCGCAGCCATACCTCGCTCCAGGCATGGGCGTCCGATTGGCGCAGCAGGAGGTAATTTCCCAGTTCGCTCCAGTAGCCGCCCTGGTAACCGGTGACGACGCGGGCCGGGATGCCGGCACTGCGCATGAGCACGGTGAATGCCGAGGCATAGTGTTCGCAAAAGCCCTCGCGGGTGTCAAAAAGGAAGTCGTCCGCACTGTCGCGGCCGAGCGGTGGGGGCGTCAGCGAATAGCGGAAGTGGCCCGTGCGCAGCAGGGTCAACCCGGCGGTGACGATGGCCGCATCATCATTGCCGTAACGCATCCGCCAGCTCTCGGCCAGGGCGTGCGTGCGCGGATTGAATCCGCTCGGCAGCTCCAGGCCGCGTCGGCGCCGCTGCGCGTCGAGCGCGGGCTGCAACCGGTAATGCAGCGCCGAGCGCAACCCATAGCTGAAGCTGTGGGTCACCGGCTCGTTGGCCAGCACCTCGTGGTCGGCCAGCAGGCGGGCATTGGGGGGCGCCGCCATGGCGATGTCCATGGCGGGCAGGATGCGCCGTCGGCTGGGGGCCACCATGGTCACCTGATAGGTGATGGTTTGCGTCGCCTCGAGCGGTGCGGCAGGCTCGGGCGAACCGCGGCCGCGCCGCCATTGCCGGCCGTCGAAGTCCCACATGACATAGGCCCGGAAGTAGCGCAGGTCGCGCGTTGGCACCGCGCCATCGAAGCTCACCCGCAGGGCTGGACTGTCATCGATGAGCAGGGAGGTGAGGTTGCCCGGCGACATCGTGTCGCTCAGGCCGGTGCGTGCTTCGTCCGGGGTGGGAGCGCCCCACAGCGGCGAGCCCAGGCGCGGTACCAGGGCGAACGCCAGCAGCGCCAGCGGCAAGGTGGCGCCCAGCAAGGCCAGGCCAGGCAACAACGTGCGCGGCAGGCTCGCCGGGCGCTGGGCCGGCTCCATGGCGCGCATCGTGGCCAGTGCCGGGAGCACGGCCAGCGCGACCACCACGGTGGTCACCAGGTTTTGCCGGAACAGCAGGGCCGATACCAGGGCGAAGCAGGCAAAGCTGACCGCCACGCGGACGTCGCGCGTGCTTTCGCATTCCATCGCCTTCAATACCAGCAGGCCAATGGCCAGGGCTGCGCCCGGTTCGCGCCCGAAGATGCTGCCATAGCTGCCGATGACGGCGAGGGTCAGCAGTCCGAGCAACGGCAGCTTGATCCAGCGCGGCACCCGTCCGTGGCGCTGTCGGCGCTGCCACCAGCGCCACGCCAGCAACGCCGCGGGGCTGGCCGTGAGCCACCACGGCAGGTGATTGGCGTGCACGGCGAGCACCAGCGCAATGCTGATGCTGAGCAGGTCGAACACGCGGTTGTCGACGGCGATCTCCCGCCGGCCGCCGGTGCCAGCGCGGCTCATGGCATTTCGGCCAGCGCGTTCATGCAGCGCGCGTAATGCAGTGGGCCGCTGTCCAATGGCAGCTCGTTGTCCGGCAGCCACAGGCTGTAGCGCTGCCGCTGGGCCTGGGCCTCGCCCAGCCAGCGGGCCAGTCGGGAGATGCGCGCCTCATGCTCCACGCCCTGCAGCTCGCGCCAGTCCAGGCGCCATTCGGTCTGCCCCCGGGGTTGCGCGAAATCCTTGACCAGCAGGCTTTCGTGATGCGCGCTGGCCTTCCACGCGATATGTCGCTGTGGATCGCCGATGCGATAGTCGCGCAACGCAGCCCATTCGTCGCCGAGGCGCGGGCGGGTGCGCTGGGTGACGAGCGCCGAGACCCGTGGCGGCGGGCCCGAGTGTTCGGCCCGGGGCCAGATCAGCATGCGCTGATCGGGGTGTACCCAGCTCCAGGCGCGAAACATGCCGAGCGGCCAGGTAGTCCAGATCTTCAGCCGTGGTACTGGCTGCCAGCCACGCCGGGCGGTGGCAATATTGATGGCGACCGCGACGCTGCCCTGCGCGGGCATGGCGAAAACCTGGCTGGCGTCGGCAGCGTCCAGGCGGAGCGCATCACGGGAAGAAGTCGAGGTGAAGCGCAGGGTCAGCTCCACCGGCTGGCCGGCAATCGCATGGCTGGCCTGCAGGCTGCTGAGTTGCAGGCCATTGAGGTTGCGGAAGGCCATCAGCATGCTGGCCGCGCTGGCCACACCAAGCAGGCAGGTGAGGAGCAGGGCCGCGTTGTTGGCATAGTTCAGTGCACCGGCCAGCATGGTCAGCAGCAGCAACGCGAAGCCGGCGCCAAAGCCGCTGGGCACGATATAGATGCGCCGGCGGTGCAGGCTGACCGGCAGGCTTTCCGGGCGCCGGTAGCGGGTCAGCGCCGGCAGCCGCCGCTCGCCCCACAACACCACCGGCTGCAGCCAGGCACGCATCAGTCCACTGCAACCTCGGCCAGCAGCTGCCGGGCAGCCGTCTCGCCGGTGGCACCGTGCGCCGGCAGCAGGCGGTGTGCGGCCAGCGGAACGAACAAGGCCTGGACGTCTTCCGGCAATACGTGGCGACGTCCGCTCAGCAAGGCCCATACCCTGGCAGCGCCAAGCAGGGCCAGGCCGGCGCGCGGCGACAGGCCGACGCGGATTTCCGCGTGCTCGCGGCTGGCCTTGAGCAGGGCCTGCAGGTAGTCGAGCAGGGCACTGCTGGCGGTGATGGTTTGCGCCTGGCGCTGCAGCTCGAGCAGGGCTGCGGCGTCCAATTGCGGCACCAGCTGCTGCAGCAGATCGTGGCGGTCGCTGCCGGTAAGCAGGGCCCGTTCGGCGGCGAGGTCGGGGTAATCCAGTGACAGGCACAGCATGAAGCGGTCGAGCTGCGAATCGGGCAGGGGGAAGGTGCCGTTGAGATCCAGCGGGTTTTGTGTGGCGACAACGAAGAATGGTTTGGGCAGCGCATGGGTCTGGCCATCGACGGTGACCTGCGATTCGGCCATCGCCTCGAGCAGCGCGCTTTGCGTCTTCGGGCTCGCCCGGTTGATCTCGTCGGCCAGCAGCAGGCCGGTGAAGATCGGTCCCGGATGGAAGCGGAACTGCGAGGTCTCCCGCTCGTACACGCTGACCCCGATGATGTCCGAGGGCAGCAGGTCGCTGGTGAATTGCACGCGCTGGAAGTCCAGCGCAAAGGTTGCCGCCAGCGCGTGGGCGAGCGTGGTCTTGCCCACGCCCGGGACGTCTTCCAGCAGCAGGTGACCGCCGGCAATCAGGCAGGTGAATGCCAGTTTCACCTGGGCCGGCTTGCCGAGCAGTACCCGGTTGACCTGGGCCATGGCTGCCTGCAGGCGCTGGTGCAAGATGAGGTCGCGTTGCTGAATCTGGATGTTGGCAGCCATGGTTCCTTCGATGCCGGTAGGGCCGGTGGCCCGGATGGGTCCAGTGTAGAGGCAGGCTTCGGCCGCATGGCCGCGGCCGGTGCCCTGGTTATCGGCCGCATCGGCGCTGATTGAAGTGGCTGGCCAGGGGGCGACGAGGCGGCAGCCTTCAGCCTTGCGGCTACGCGATCAGCTTGCGGTATTGGCGCGGTGTGATGCCCGTGGTCGCCGGCGTGGGTTTGACCGCGCCGCAACATGCATTGATGCAACCGGGCATGGCCCGGTAGGCATCCGTTTCGATCGCCGCGCACGCGGCCTTGCCGTTATGATGCCGACTTCCGCATTCGGCATCGGCAAAGCGTGCCAGGCGGCGCGTCTCCGGACAGTGAGCAGGTCGCGTATGCATATCGTTGAATTCGTGGACTCGCATACGGGGGGCGAGCCGACCCGCGTGGTCGTCTCGGGCTTTCCCGATCTCGGTGGAGGCGCGCTCGCCGAACGCCTGCGTCGTTTGCGCGGTGAGCACGATCAATGGCGTCGCGCCACGGCACGCGAACCGCGTGGTTCCGATGCCATGGTCGGCGCCCTGTTGCTGCCGCCGCAGGATCCACAGTGTTGCGCCGGGGTGATTTTTTTCAACAATGTCGGCTACCTGGGGATGTGCGGGCACGGCACGATCGGCGTGGTGCGCACCTTGCAGCATCTGGGCCGCATTGCGGTGGGCAAGCACCGCCTGGAAACGCCGGTGGGTAGCATTGACGTCGAGTTGCATGAGGATGACCGCGTCACCGTCGACAATGTCGAGAGCTATCGGCATGCCAAGGACGTGATGCTCGACGTCCCTGGTTACGGCAGCGTGCGCGGCGACGTGGCCTGGGGCGGAAACTGGTTCTTCATCAGCGCCGACAGCCCGGTGCCGCTGACACTCGCCAATGAGCGGGCGCTGACCCGCTACACCGAGGCTGTGCGCACTGCCCTGGTGCGCGCCGGCATCACCGGCGCGGATGGCGCGGAGATCGACCATATCGAAATCAACGGGCTTGCCGATGACGACAGCGCGGATGCGCGCAACTTCGTATTGTGCCCAGGCCTGGCCTACGACCGTTCGCCCTGCGGCACCGGCAGCAGCGCCAAGGTGGCCTGCCTGGCTGCCGACGGCAAGCTGGTGCCTGGCCAGGTATGGCGGCAGGCCGGCATCCTGGGCAGCGTCTTCGAATTACGCTACCAGCCGGGTTCCACCGGCGTGTTGCCGCGCATCACCGGCAGCGCCTTCATCACCGCCCAGGGCCAGCTGCTGATCGACGAAGCCGATGCGCTGGCCTGGGGCATCGGCGGGACATGAGCGGCTTCGACCTTATCGTGGTCGGTGCCGGCATCGTCGGCGCCGCCTGTGCAGATTACGCCAGCGCCCAGGGCCTGAAGGTGGCAATCGTCGAGTCGGCCACCATCGGCGGCGGCACCACCGCTGCCGCCATGGGCCACCTGGTGGCGGTCGATGGGGTGCCGGCGGAAGTGGCGCTGGCGCACTATTCCCTGGGCTTGTGGGAAGCCTTTGCCGACCTGCCGCAAGCGGAGTTCAGCCGCTGCGGCACCTTGTGGGTGGCCGGTGACGAGGCCGATTGTGCACGGATCCCGGACAAGCTGGCGCGGCTCACCGCCGCTGGGGTACATGCCGAGGCGCTGGACACCCGACAACTGTACGAACTCGAGCCCGCACTGGTGCCGGGTCTGGGGGGCGGCGTGCTGGTGGCCGACGAGGCGGTGGTGTATCCACCTGGCGTGGCACGCCATCTGGTCGATCGTGCGCAACGCCAGGGTGCCACGCTGTACCGGCACCGGGCCGCACTTGCCGACTACGGCGTGACACTGGGCGACTCGACCCGGCTGCATGGTCCGGTGCTGGTCGCCACCGGCGGTGCGCTGGCCGAGTTGCTGCCTGAGCTGCCGCTGCGGCCACGCAAGGGCCATCTGGTCATCACCGACCGCTATCCCGGCCTGATCCATCACCAGTTGCTGGAGTTGCACTATGCCGACAGCGCGCACGGCGAGGCCGAGGCCAGCGTGGCGTTCAACGTGCAGCCGCGGCCGACGGGGCAGCTGCTGATCGGCTCCTCGCGCGAATTCGGCAAACTTGGTGCGGAGGTGTCCATGCCCATCGTGCGCCGCATGCTGGAGCGGGCACTGCATTTTCTGCCCGCGCTGGGTGAGCTGCAGGCGCTGCGCATCTGGACCGGCCTGCGCCCGGACAGCGTCGACGGGCTGCCCTACATCGGGCGGGTGCCACAGCGCGCCGGCCTGTGGGTCGCCGCTGGCCACGAGGGCCTCGGGGTCACCACCTCGCTGGGTACCGCGCGCCTGCTGGTCGACCAGTTTCTCGGCCGCATGCCTGCACTCGATCCGGCGCCCTACGATCCGGCGCGGGTGCTGGCATGACGGCGCGGCGCGTGCATCTTGAGGTCAACGGCCAGCCGGTGGAGGTGGCCGAAGGCAGCAGCGTGGCCGCCGCGATTGCCCAGCTCGGGGTGCCGTTCCGGCGCTCGGTGCGGGGCGAGTGGCGGGCGCCACTGTGCGGCATGGGCGTGTGCTTCGAGTGCCGGGTGCGCATCGACGGGGTCGCTCAGCAGCGTTCATGCATGCTGCCGGCCCGCGAGGGCATGCGGGTGCACACTGATGACTGAGCGCTACGACGTGCTGGTGGTGGGCGCCGGCCCTGCCGGACTGGCGGCGGCGCAGGCGGCAGCCAGCCATGGTGTGCGCGTCGGCCTGCTCGATGCCCAGGCACGCGCCGGCGGGCAGGTATGGCGGCATGACGTGCTGGCGGGTGTACCGCGCCTGGCCCGGCGCAGCATCGCCGCGGCGCTCGCGCCTGCCGGCGTGGAGTGGCTGGCGCAGACCCGCGTGCTTCTGGCCGAGGCCGGTGACCTGCTGGTGGAGGATCCCCAGCGGGCACGGCGGCTGGAGTATGCCGCCCTGGTCCTGGCCACCGGTGCGCGCGAGCTGCTGCTGCCATTCCCGGGCTGGACCCTGCCGGGTGTCACCGGCGCCGGCGGCCTGCAGGCGCTGGCCAAGCAGGACTGGCCGCTGGCCGGCAAGCGCGTGGTCGTTGCCGGCAGCGGTCCGCTGCTGTTTGCCGCGGCGGCCACGGCGCGCCGTCATGGCGCCAGGGTCCTGGGCATCCACGAGCAGGCCGGGCGCGAGGCGGTGGCGCGATTCGCCGTCGGGCTCTGGCGTTGGCCGGGCAAGCTGGCACAGGCCATGGCGCTGCGCGCCCAGCTGCTGGGCACGGGGTACCACTGCGGCAGCCTGGTGCGGCGCGCGCTCGGCGCGGAGCGGGTGCAGGCGGTCGAAATCGAGGGGCAGCACGGTGTGCAACGGCTGGATTGCGATCTGGTCGCCGTCGGTTATGGCCTGGTTCCCGACCTGCGTCTCGCGCACATGCTGGGTTGCGCCAGCGAGGCGGAAGGAGCGCATGAGCGGATCAGCGTGGATGGCGCGCAACGCACCAGCATTGCCGGCGTCTACGCCGCTGGCGAAGTCTGCGGCATCGGCGGCCGCGATTGTGCCCGGGTCGAGGGTGCCATGGCTGGCCATGCCGCCGCGGGGGCGCAAGCCAGGGCCGCGCAACTGCAGGGCGCCAGGCGGCATGCACGTGCCTTTGCCGCGCAGTTGCGCCGGCATTTTGCGCTGCGCCCGGAGGTCCGCGGGCTGGCCGAGCCCGACACCGTGGTCTGCCGCTGCGAGGATGTTCCGTTGTGTGCCCTGGATGGCTATACGGATTCACGCAGCGCCAAGCTGGCCACGCGCTGCGGCATGGGGGCCTGCCAGGGGCGGATCTGTGGCAGCGTATTGGCCGAGCTGGGGCGTTTCCCGCGCCGCGGCGACCGTCCGCCCTTGTTTCCTGCGCGGCTTTCCAGCTTGAGCGGTGAGGCCGCAGCGAACCCCCGTGACGCCTGAGGAAAGTGCCGCCGGGCGGCAGGCGCGCGACGCCCCATGTCGAAGGTCACTTGAACCGGTTTGCCGAAGGCAGCACCATGGCCGCGGTTGGCTGGGGGCAAGTGGACGGGTGCATGGTCATCGGCACGCCGGTTCGCGCCTGGCCGGCGCAGGCGCCTGACCCGCAAGCCGACCACGACCGCCCATCAGCAAGGGATTCCCATGAAGATTGCCAACCGTCCGCGCGTCCTCGTCTGCCTGGGCCTGCTGGCCTGCCTGCTGGCTACCGCCATTCCTGCGCAGACCGTGCCGGCCAGAGCGTATGCGCAGATGAACTGGCGCCTGGTTGGGCCGTTCGACGGTGGACGCGTGCTGGCCGTGGCCGGGGTGCCCACGCAGCCGCAGACCTATTATTTCGGCAGTGCCAATGGTGGGGTGTGGAAGACGACCAACTCCGGGCTGTCGTGGGAGCCCTTGTTCAACGACCAACCGGTATCCTCGATTGGTGCCATCGCGGTGGCGCCGTCTGATCCGAACATCATTTATGTGGGGACCGGGGAGGCCGACCCGCGCAGCGACCTCACCTTTGGCGACGGCGTGTACAAGTCCACCGATGCCGGCAAGACCTGGACCAACGTCGGCCTGAAGAAAACCCTGCATATCGGCAAGATCGTCGTCGATCCGCACGACCCGAACCTGGTGCTGGTGGCAGCCCTGGGCCGTGTCTATGGGCCAAGCGAGGATCGCGGCATCTACCGCTCCAGCGACGGCGGGCGTACCTGGACCAAGACGCTCTATGTGAACGACAAGACCGGCGGCATCGACGTGGCCATGGATCCGTCCAACCCGTCGGTACTGTATGCAGGCATGTGGACGGTGCAGCGCAAGCCTTGGCATTTCTCCAGCGGCGGTGAGGGCGATGGCTTGTTCAAGTCGACCGACCAGGGCAAGACCTGGACCCGGCTGCAGGGGCACGGGCTGCCGACCGGCGTGCTGGGCAAGATCGGGGTCGCGGTGGCCGGCGGCGAGACCAGGGGACAGGTCGTCTACGCGATCATCGAGGCCAAGGATGGCGGCCTGTTCCGCTCCGACAATGGCGGCGGCGACTGGAAACTGGTCAGCAACGACCAGCGCATCATGGGCCGCGCCTGGTATTTCATGAATGTGTTCGTGGACCCCGCGGACGCCAACACGGTCTACGCGACCAACACCGGATTCTTCAAGTCCACCGACGGCGGGCACAGCTGGAACGCCCTTGCTCTCCCCGGTGGCGACAACCACGCATTCTGGATCAATCCACTGCATCCGCACCTGATGGTGCAGGGACACGACCAGGGCGTGGTGACCAGCGTCGACGGCGGCAAGACCTGGGGCAAGTACTACAACCTGCCGATTGCCCAGCTGTACCACATCTCGGCCGATGACCGCTTCCCGTACAACATCTACGGCTCGGTCCAGGATTGCCCCTCGGGTTGCGCATTCGGCACCGCCAGCCGTGGCGTGGGGGGTATCACCGCCAAGGAAGTGTTCAATGTCGGCGGCGACGATGGTGAGTCGGGCTTCGTCTTTGCCGATCCCAACGATCCCAACTACATCGTCGAGGGCGGCTACGCCGGTGGCTTGACCCGCTACAGCCTGCGCACCAGGACGCTGCAGGACATTGCCCCATGGTCGAACGCAAATGGCGGGCATGCGGCCAAGGACGTCAAGTACCGCTTCACCTGGACCGATCCGTTCGCGTTTGCGCCGTGGAAGGATGGGAACACATATCCGCTCTACCTCGGTTCGCAGTACCTGATGGTGAGCCACGACAGCGGCAAGAGCTGGGAGGTCATCAGCGAGGATCTGACCTGCAACGACAAGTCCAAGCAGCAGTCCTCGGGTGGACCGATCACGCAGGACAACGCCAGCGTCGAGTACTACAACGTGATCTACGCGATTGCGCCTTCGCCAGTGAGCAAGGGCCAGATCTGGATCGGCACCGACGACGGCCTGGTCTGGCTGACCCGGGATGCAGGCAAGACCTACAAGAAGATCACGCCGCCGAAGATGCCCGAGTGGGCACGGATTGACGCGATCGAGGCGTCGCATTTCGATGCCGGCACCGCGTTCGTCGTGGCCGATGCGCACAAGCTGGGCGACAACACGCCCTACATCTTCGTGACCCACGATTACGGCGCCACCTGGGCCAGCCTGGTCGATGGCCTGAGTGCGCCAAACTACGTGTACGTAGTGCGGCAGGATCCGGTGAACAAGAACCTGCTGTTTGCGGGTACCGCGAACGGCATCATGGTGTCGTTCAATGCTGGCCAGCAGTGGCAGTCGCTGCAATTGAACCTGCCGACCTCGCAAGTGCGCGACATCGCGATCAAGGGTGCCGACCTGCTGGTGGCGACCCACGGGCGTTCGGCCTGGGCCATGGACGATATTTCCGCCTTGCGCCAGCTCAGCGCCGAGGTCATGGCGAGTCCGGCGCACCTGTTCGCGTCCGCGCCGGGTTGGCTGCTGCGCATGCGGGGCGGCCGGAGCACGGGGGCGGGCAACCTTGCCGGCGAGAATCCGCCGAACGATGTGATCTCCTATTACCTCAAGGACAAGCCGAGCGGGAAGATCACCCTGGCCATCTACGATGCGGCGGGTAACCTGGTCAACTCGTTCGACAACGCACGTACGGGTGCGGCAGAGGCGGCTGGCGAGGGCCCGTTTGCGCGGCATCCCTTGGGCGACAGAGCGCTGACCGACCATCCGGGCATCAACCGTTTCGTCTGGGATCTGCGCTTCCCGGCGGCGCCCCCGATCCATGCCAAGGCGTCCTACGTCGAGGGTCGCGGCCCGAATGGTGCCTATGTCGTCCCCGGTACCTACAAGCTGGTGCTGACCGTGGATGGGCAGTCGTATACGCAGCCATTGACGGTCAAGGCCGATCCGCGCTCCACGGCGACCCAGGCCGATCTGGTCGAGCAGTTCAACCTGGCCAGCAAGGCGCAGAACCTGCTGTGGCAGAACCATGCGGTGATCAACCAGATCCTCGACCTGCGCGCGCAAATGCAGAAGTTGCAGCAACAGGCTGGCGGCGGCAAGGCCGTCCAGAAGTTGCTTGCCGAACTGGACGCCAAGGCATTTGCGCTGCAGGGCGAGTTGTACCAGTACCATGCCGCGACCGGCGTTGGCCTGCTCAACTACCCGGTCAAGCTGGGCGAGCGTATCGCCTACCTGTCGAACGAGGTCAATTTGATGTCAGCCGCCGCACCGACCCGGCAGTTCCATGCGCAGTACGCCGAATACGAGCAGGCCATGGCGCCACTGGTGCAGCGTTGGCAATCGCTGCAGGAGCGGGATTTGGCCGCGTTGAATGCAAAGCTGCAGGCCAGCGGCTTGCCGGCCCTGGTGATTGCCAACGGCGCCGAAGAGCGCATGCCGGGCCCGCCGGTGCAGATCCACTGAGAATGGGTCGGAGCGTCGCCGGTTTCCGTGCGCGGGACACGGCAACCGGCCGCGCAGGGGATGAGTGACAGCAATGAGTCGTGCGGAGCGTGCCGGTGTCGGCAGGGGTTGCTCCGTTCCAGATAAAAGAACGTCTTTGAATGAGGAAATGCAACATGCCGGAGCAGGGCAGATTTCTCAAGAAGCTCAGCCTGACGGACCTTACCTTCATCGGGCTGGGGTCCATTTTTGGCTCGGGCTGGCTGTTTGCCGCCAGCCACGTGGCTGCGTCGGCCGGCCCAGCCGGCATAATCTCGTGGCTGATTGGCGGCGCCGCCGTGCTGCTGCTCGGGCTGGTGTATTGCGAGTTGGGCGCGGCGTTGCCGCGTGCTGGCGGCGTGGTGCGCTATCCGGTGTTTTCCCACGGGCCGCTGCTCGGCTACCTGATGGGACTCATGACGGTCATCGCCTTCTCCAGCCTGATCGCGATCGAGGCCGAGGCGGCACGGCAGTACGCCGCGGCCTGGTTTCCGCAGCTGACCCAACCCGGCTCCGACGCGCCGACGCTGCTCGGCTGGCTGGTGCAGCTGGCCATACTCTGCCTGTTCTTCCTGCTCAACTATTTCAGCGTCAAGACCTTCGCCCGCGCCAACAACATCATCAGCGTGTTCAAGTTCGTGGTCCCGGCGCTGGTGATCATCGTGCTGCTCTCGGTGTTCAACTCGGACAACCTGCATGTGCACGGCTTCGCGCCTTTCGGCATCCAGGGCGTCGAGGCGGCGGTCGCCGCTGGCGGCATCATCTTCGCCTACCTCGGCCTGACCCCGATCATTTCCGTGGCCAGCGAGGTGCGCAATCCGCAGCGCACGATACCGATCGCGCTGATCCTGTCGGTGATCCTGTCGACGATCATCTACCTGCTGCTGCAGCTGTCCTTCCTGGGCAGCATCCCGACCGACATGCTGGGCAACGGCTGGGTCGGCATCGACAAGCTGTTCTCGCTGCCGTTCCACGACATCGCCCTGGCCCTGGGGATCGGCTGGCTGGGCATCCTGGTGGTGTCCGATGCGGTGATCTCGCCCAGCGGCTGCGGCAACATCTACATGAATGCGACGCCGCGGGTCATCTACGGCTGGGCCCGGGGCGGCACCTTCTTCAAGATATTCACCCGCATCGACGCGAAATCCGGCATTCCACGTCCCGCGCTATGGCTGACGTTCGCGCTGTCGGTGTTCTGGATGTTGCCGTTCCCGTCCTGGGGCGCGCTGATCCGCGTGGTGTCCGCGGCCCTGGTCCTGAGCTATGCCACCGCACCGCTCACCGTGGCGGCATTGCGCCGCACGGCGCCAGACATGCCGCGGCCATTCCGGGCGCCGGCGCTCGGCGTGCTCGGACCGCTGTCGTTCATCATCGCCGGCCTGATCGTGTACTGGTCCGACTGGGCGACGCTGTCCTGGTTGCTGACTTCGCAGATCGTCCTGGTCATCATCTATGTAGCCTACAAGTGGGTGTCGCCGGCGCGCCGCGTGGGCCTGGCGCAGGAAGTCTATTCCTCGTTGTGGCTGGTCGGTTTCTACGTCCTGGTTCTCATCGTTTCCTATCTCGGCACGTTTGGCGGCCGCGGCATCATCGGCCACCCCTGGGATTCGCTGGCGGTGGTCGTCATCGCCCTGGTGACCTACTACTGGGGCGCGTACACCGGCCTGCCACCGGCCAAGCTCAACCTGGGCACGGGTGACGACGACTAGCAACTGGCACCCGAAAAGAAGCGCATTCGGGAGGGGCGTGATCGATCAAGCAGCAACTTGATTGATCACGCCCCCTTTGTTTGTGACCTTTTGCTGCGCAGTACCGTGGCCGGGATGTACCGCGCGCTCAATATCGACGAAGTGTTCACATCATGCTGTGCCAGTCTTGCCCGGCAACGCCGTGTTCCATGACGCAGGCCACGTGCTGACCCTAGGCTCGGCGGCAGGGCTGACGTTTGGAAGTTTGGACGGCTATTACGTTGACTATGCCGCGATCTGGTAGCACGATGCCCCGGCGGGCTGCAGGATCGGGCCGCCGCATACGCGGATCGATCTGGGCGTGAACAACCTGTTCAACAGGCAGTCGTTGATCGCGTACGCGAACAATACCAACGACGCAAATTCAATCGCCGTAATTTTGATTATCTTGGACGTTACTACTGGGCAAGGGTGACGATTAGCTTCTGATATTTCGTGTGTATGCAATGCCCGGTAACCGTGCAGCGAATGTTGCGTGGTTGCTTCCGTGCGCGCATGTATTACTTGAATTAACTTGCATGTCACGCGAATAGTGACTTCTGGCACTGGCTGTGATATTCCCCTGTCAATAATTTCCAGTGGCGGGAAGTGCAACAGCCGTCCTGTATCGGAATTATCTCTTGGGGAATCTTCCATGAAGCTCAATAGCCTCGGCATCGTCATTGGCGCTCTGGTCTGGTGCAGCGCTGCCGCCTTGGCGGCACAGCCGGCTGGACCCGCGTCCGGTACGAACAGCAACAATTCCAGCTCTCCCGATGGTCGCCTGGTCCAGCGCCTGATGACGCCGATGTCGTCGGTCACGCACGGCACGGTGAGCGTCGAGGGCAGGTCTGTCAGTTACGACGCCGTCGCCGGCACCTTGGTGGTGGACGGCACCGGCAATGACGAGTCCAAGCCTGAAGTGGCGATCGGCTACTTCGCCTATTTCAAGCAAGGTGCCGATGCCTCCAAGCGGCCGATCACCTTCATCTACAACGGCGGTCCAGGTTCCTCGACGATGTGGCTGCACATGGGAGCCTGGGGGCCGAAGCGGGTGGTCACCAATGACGACACGCACACGCCGGCGGCACCCTACCAGGTGGTCAACAACGACTACAGCCTGCTCGACGTCAGCGACCTGGTGTTCATCGACATGCCGGGCACCGGTTTTGGCCGGCTGTTGCCGCAGGGCGCCGACGATGCGGCCCGCGCGAAGAGCCACAAGGAGCTGGCGAAAAAGATTTGGGGCGTGGATGGTGATGGCCAGGCGTTCTCCCGCTTCATCACCCAATTCCTGACCCAGCACGACCGCTGGAATTCGCCCAAGTACTTGTACGGGGAGAGCTATGGCACGACACGTTCGGCCGTGTTGGCCTATATCCTGGAGCATCAGGACCTGGTTGACCTGAATGGGGTGATCCTGCAGTCGCAGATTCTCAACTTCGGCACCAGCGTCGACGGGGCCGACCGGGACCCAGGCAACGACCTCCCGTACGTGCTGACCCTGCCGACCTATGCGGCGACGGCGTGGTATCACCACAAGCTGCCCAAGTACGACGGCGGCAGCCTGCGCGCGGTGATCGACGCCGCCATCAAGTTCGCCAAGGGCGACTACCAACAGGCACTGTTTGCCGGCTCGACGCTCAGTGCGGACCGCAAGCAACAGGTTGCGCAAGGCCTGCATGACCTGACCGGGCTTTCCGTCGCCTATCTGCTGAAGGCCGATTTGCGGGTGACCGGCGGCATGTTCTATCAGGAGCTGCAGAATGATGCCGGGCTCACCACCGGCCGTCTCGATTCGCGCTTTTCCGCGCCGAGCATGGACGTGCTCAGCAAGACCGCCCAGGGCGATCCGCAGTCGGCCGCGATCAGCTCCGCCTACGTTGCCGCCGCCAACAATTACATACGCACCGAACTCAAGTTTGGCCAGGACCTCAAGTACCGGCCCTGGGTGCGCGGCGCAGATGATTTCCAGTGGGATTCCAGCCACCGGCAGCCCGGGTCGAATTTTCCCTCACGCAGTGCGCTCAACGTGATGCCGGATCTTGCTGCGGCGATGAAATACAACCCTGACCTGAAAGTCATGTTGAACGAGGGGTTCTATGACGTTGCCACGCCGTTCTACAACGCGACCTATGAGGAGGAGCACCTGCAGATACCCGATTCATTGCGATCGAATATCAGTTACGCCTATTACCCGTCTGGTCACATGATTTATTCCCATCTGCCTTCGTTGAAGGCGCTGCACGACAACGTGGCCAAGTTCATCGAGGAAAGCAGCAGTCAAAAGCACTGAGGGCGGCGTTCAGGGGCGCCATCCTGAGTCTCGGCGTGGTCATCGCCTGCGGTGGCCCATCTGGAAAACTCTATCGGGGAGAGCCATGAATATCAAAATCAGCAAGTTGTCCTTGGCGGTCGGTGTGGCGTTGTCATTCGGCGCGACCGCGGCCCTGGTTCCGGGGCCGGCAAGCGCACAGGACGCGGCGCAGTCCGCACCGGCAGACAGCGCCGCACAGGCGACGACGTTGAAGTCGGTCGTCGTGACTGGATCGCGTATCCGGCAGGTCGATCTGGAGAACCAGCAACCGGTCATCAGCATCGACCGTCAACAGATCACGGCGACCGGCGTCACCAGCGTCAACGGTGTCCTGGAACAGCTCAATTTCATCCAGACCTCGCCCGGTACAAATCGGCAATCGACCCAGGGAGGCACGTCCAGCTCCTATGCCGACATGCGGGGCCTGGGCTCCCAGCGCGTCCTGGTCCTGGTCAATGGCCATCGCTGGATGACCAACAACAGCGGCAGTACGGATCTTGCGACCATCCCCTCCGCCGTCATCGACCATATCGAGGTCCTGAAGGATGGTGCGTCCGCGGTCTATGGGTCCGACGCGGTATCCGGCGTGATCAATATCATCACCCGACAGAATTTCCAGGGTTTCGAGGCCGATGCTTCGGCAGGCACGAACGAAGCCGGCGACGGCGTGAACCAGAAATACAGCATCACCATGGGTTCTGGGCCATCGGACAAGGGCTCCATCATGGTGAACCTCGCCTACGACAAGCAGGGCATCATGTGGAACAAGACGCGTGCCCTGACGCGCACGCCGGATGGTCCGCTGCATCCCACGACGTCGTTCTATGGCGTCGGTCCCCGCGGCAGCTTTACCGACAGCACGGGCACCTATGTGCTCAACGATGTGGGGTTGGACACGACGAATCTGGCCAATTACCACCTGGTCAACCCCTCGCGGCGGCCGTTGGACGATCAATACAACGTGATGCTGCCCAAGCCATTCCGTACACCACGTGAAAACAAGTCGGCCTATGTGCAGGGTCAGTACAATTTCACCGACAACATATCCTTCGTCAGCACGACGATGTATGTCGAGAGTCATGCCTTCAACCAGATGGCCGGATTCCCCTCGCAGTCCCACTTCTTCAATCTGTCGGATGGCCTGCTGTCCAAGGACAGCATCTACAACCCGGTCGACCAGGATGTCGCCGTGGGCGTGGACTTCATCAGTCATCCGCGCACGGTGACCAGCACCAGCAAGTCCGCGCAGGAAATCGCCGCGCTGCAGGGCTATTTCACCCTGAATGGGCACGACTGGAACTGGGATGTGGGCTTGAACTACAGCAAGACCAGCTCGGTCTCGAATACGCAGAACAACCTCAACTACGGCTATATGCAGAACGCCATGGGGCCCTCGTTCATCGACGCCAATGGCAAGCCGACATGCGGAGTGCCGGGAAGCCCGATAGCCAATTGCATACCGTTGAATTATCTCGCCGGCGATCAGGCAATTGCCGCAAACCCGGCATTGGAGAGTGCGGTGTTCATATTGTCGCAAAACAATGTGATGAACAAGGACATGTCCTACAACGCCAATATAACCGGTGGCTTGTTCAATATCCCTACCGGAGGAGAGGTCGCTGCTGCGGTTGGCGTGGAACACCGCAGCCTGACGGGATCTTCGATACCGGATGCCTATACGCAATCCGGGCTGTCGAGCAACAATGTTTCTGCGGGGACGGTCGGTGGATACGTCGTGAATTCCGCCTATGCCGAGCTGTCGCTTCCCGTGCTCAAGGATTTTGTCGGCGCGAAACTCCTGTCGTTTGACCTGGCGAGCCGGTACTCCCACTACAGCAACTTTGGCGGTACCACCAACAGCAAGTTCAGTATCGAATACAAGCCTATCGACGATTTGATGATACGCATGAACTATGCGCAGGCATTCAGGGCCCCTACGATCAACGACATTGACCAGGGCATAAGCCAGGGCTTCGGCAACTTCACCGATCCGTGCGATGCCGTCTACGGAACCAATGTCTACGGCGATGCCGTCCATGCTGCATGCGTGGCCTCCCTGGCGGCCGCGGGTTATGCGAACCCGTCGCAGTTCCGGCAGCAGTCCCTCACCGGCGGCTCTGTTGCCGCACCCAATCAGCAGAGCAAGAACCCATCCTACAGCGGTGGTACGCCTGGCCTGCAACCGGAGACGGCCGTCGACAAGACCCTGGGCTTCGTCTACAGCCCAAGTTACATTCCAGGGCTGGGGCTGACCCTGGATTGGTACCAGATCAAGCTGGACAACATCATCAGCCCAGTGACCATGAACGACGTGCTGCAGGAGTGCTACCAGGGTGTGCAGTCGTATTGCGGCCGATTCACGCGGGACGCCGAGGGACAGGTATTCGATATGCACACGGGACAAGCCAATCGCGGCACGGCCAAGGTCCAGGGCTACGACTTGCAGGTGGCCTACTCCCTGCCGGAGACGAGTTTCGGCAAGTTCCGGTTCGCGTCGGACGTGGCTTACACGGACAAGTGGCAGGCCCAGGCCGCGGCTGGCGCCAAGGTCGACAACCGGGTCGGCCGGGCCACGCGTGACGGCTACTTCTGGCGGGTCCGCAGCACCACGGCCTTGAACTGGGCGTTGGGTGACTGGAGTGCGCAGTGGCGGGTGCGCTACTTCTCCGGACTCGCCGAAGGCTGCTTCTGGGGCAAGACGGTCGAGTGCAACCAGCCGAACCATATCGATCCGTTCAATGGCGTATACCCACGGAATCGCGTAGGGGCCGTTGCCTTCAATGATGCAAGTGTCAACTGGCAGGCCCCATGGAACGCGCGCGTCACCCTGGGCATCAACAACATCTTTGGCCGCAAGCCACCCATTGAATATCAACGGCCGACCGGCAGTGCGCCCGTCAACCCCGCGTACGACATCGACCGGTACTACTTCGTGAGCTACGTCCAGAAGTTCTAGGCGCAGCTCCCGCTTCCCGGAAGCTGACCAGCGGTGGTTGCCTGCAGAAGCCCTGCGGCAACCACGGCTGGCCCATCGAACAACGGAGACAGCATGATGAACAAGCGCGGACTCACGTCCATGGCGGCGGTGCTTTGCCTGGGTTTCGTCTCAACCGCAACCCTTGCCTATGCGTCGCCTGACAAACCAGCCAAGCAGGAGGCGAAAGCCGATACCGCACCGGTGCGCGTGCCTGACTCGGTGACCAAGGGCAGCGTCACCATCGACGGCCAGCGGATCGACTACACCGCCACGGCCGGCACGATCATCCTGAAAAACCAGGAAGGCAAACCCACCGGCAGCATGTTCTACGTCGCGTATGTGAAAGATGGCGTCAAGGACAGGACGCAGCGGCCGGTGACGTTCTTCTACAACGGCGGTCCGGGTTCGTCGACGATCTGGTTGCACATGGGCGCGTTCGGTCCGCAGCGGGTCGTCACGGATGACCACACCCATACGCCGCCTGGCCCGTACAAGCTGGTGAACAACGAGTACAGCCTGCTCGACGTCACCGACGAGGTATTTATCGACATGATGAGTACCGGCTACAGCCGCATCCTCGACAAGGACAAGGGTGGCGTCGGCAAGTGGCAGGATTTCTACGGCGTCGATCCCGACGCGCACGCGTTTGCCCAGTTCATCCAGCGCTATCTGAATATCAACAGCCGATCCATGTCGCCCAAGTACCTGTATGGCGAGAGCTACGGCACCCTGCGCTCGGAGGTGCTGGCGAACTACCTGCAACAGGCAGAAGACATCGACCTGAACGGCGTGGTCCTGCAGTCGGCCTATATGGGTGCCTCCATCCCCTACGGGTCCGACATCCAGTACGCGACCAACCTGCCGTCGATGGCGGCGGATGCCTGGTACCACCACAAGATTCCAAATGCACCGGACAAGCTGCAGCCGTTCCTGGCCCAGGTCGAGGACTTTGCCATGGGTGAATACACCCTGGCCTTGGGCAAGGGCAACAAGCTGCCGGCCGACCAGCGCAACGCGATCCTGCAGAAGCTGCATGCGTACACCGGCCTGGATGTGGCCTATCTCGACAAGGCCAACATGCGCGTGACGCCGAGTCAGTTTTTCCACGAACTGCTCAGTGACCAGGGACAAACCGTCGGCCGCCTGGATGGGCGGTTTGCGCAGGCCTCGATGGACCGGATGAGCGAGGGCATGCAATACGACACGCAGGCGGCATCGGTCAGTTCCTCGTACATGGCGGGCTTCAATTACTACGCCCACAACGTCCTCAAATACGGTCGGGACGAGATTTACCGTCCGGAGGCGTATGGCATCGTGCATGCGCACCCCTGGTCACAGGACGACGAGAACCTGAACAGCAGGGGCGGCCGGCCGCGGCCGGTCAATGGGGCCGTGAATCTCGCCCAGGCGATGAAGTTCAACCCCCATCTGCGGGTCGAGGTGGAGAGTGGCTATTACGACTTTGCCACGCCTTACTACGGCATGGAGTACAGCGTCGCGCACATGGATTTGCCGGCAAACCTGCAGTCGAATATCCAGTTCAAATATTATGAGTCCGGGCACATGATCTACGTGCGGATTCCCGATTTGAAGGATTTGCATCAGAACGTGGCCAACTTCATCCGCAGCACAGACAACTTGCAGTAGGCAAAGGGGACGGAGCCGAATGGCGCTTGCTTGAGCGCGAAACTCCCCATTTCGTCATTCCCGATTGACCAGCTTCGCTGTTGAGAAGCTCCTCGCGGGGATGACGAGCTCAAGCAAGTGCCACGTCACCGCTTCGGTTCTACATTGACTTGTGCGGCGCACAAACGTAGTATTCGCCGGCTATGGTGACCACTCTGCCCGATTTGGTCGATGCGTGGCGCATGGCCTCGAGCCGGCGTTCGTTCTCTGGGTGCCTGCCCGTCAGTGGGCTGGGCCGCCTGCGCGAGGCACTGGCAGATACCTCGGGCGAGGTCAGCTATGCACTGGACTTCGGTTGCGACGACCAGCAGGTGTGCTACGTGGACGTGCGCGCAGACGCGGCACTGCAGGTGACATGCCAGCGGTCACTGCAGCCGTTTGCGTTGCCGATGGCGGTGAATACGCGGCTTGGCATGATCAGGCATGAGCGCGAAGAGGCGGGTTTGCCGCCGCACTACGAGCCGCTGCTGGTACCATCTGACGGCTTGGTCAGGCCGGCGGACCTCATCGAGGACGAGTTGCTGCTGGCCATGCCGCTGGTGGCGATCAATCCCGACAGCAGCCTGGAGCCGGTGACGGACGATGGTCCAGTTGCAGATCGCGCAGAGGAAGGCCCATTTGCGGCGCTGCGCGGGCTGAGGAAATCGAGCCGCCACTAGCACAAAAGACGAACACACCGTGGGCCCGCGCCGAACAGCGGGCTGCCTTCAAACAGAATCAACCGGACTTTGCTGGAGAACCATCATGGCAGTTGCCAAGAGCCGCCGAACCCCATCCACCCGCGGTATGCGCCGTGCACACGACGTGCTGCAGCCCGTGCAGTTGTCCACCGACCCGACCAGTGGCGAAGTCCACCTGCGGCACCACGTCACCAAGGACGGGTATTATCGTGGCAAGAAACTGATCCAGCCGAAGGCTGCGGTGACGGTCGACGACTGAGCGGTCCATGGGAATGCGGCTGCTTCGTCCGCGATCCTGGCTGGTGACGATTGATGTGCTTCGGGTGGGCGAAGCAGGCAAGCGGCGCGACAAGGCGCCGCTTTGCGTTCGCGCGAGCGTGGATCAGCCGCCGCATGGTACAAAGACGGTTCGCCGGGTCATGACCGAGTCTTCACGGGTAGGTAGCTGAATGTCACAGATTTACGCTCGTATCGTGGCTACCGGTAGTGCCTTGCCGGATCGGGTGGTGAGCAACCTCGATCTGGAAAAGCTTGTGGACACCAGCGACGAGTGGATTCGTTCGCGCACCGGCATCCGCGAACGACACATTGTGGCCGAGGGGCAGACCACCGGCGATCTCGCCTTCCTGGCGGCGCAACGTGCGCTCGAGGCCGCCGGGGTCAAGGCTTCCGAGCTCGACCTGATCGTGCTTGGCACGACCACGCCGGACATCGTTTTCCCGTCCACGGCGTGCCTGGTGCAAGAGCGCCTCGGCGCCAACGGCTGCGCGGCATTTGACGTGAACGCGGCGTGTTCCGGTTTCATGTACGGCCTGGGCATTGCCGACAAGTTCATCCGCAGCGGGCAGTCGAAGAAGGTACTCGTGATCGGCGCCGAGACGCTGACCCGGATGGTCGACTGGACCGAGCGCGAGACTTGCGTGCTGTTTGGCGATGGCGCGGGCGCGGTGGTGCTGGAGGCGGCGAATGACCCGGGCATCTACGCCACCTGCCTTCACGCCGATGGCAGCTACAAGCACTTGCTGTACGCCCCGGTGGGCGTGTCGGTGGGTTTCAACGACGAGCCAAACCATGGCGTGCGCATCCACATGTCCGGCCGGGAAGTGTTCAAGGTGGCGGTGAAGACGCTCGACGCGCTGGTCGGCGAGACCCTGGCTGCCGCTGGCATGCAGGAATCGCAGATCGATTGGCTGATCCCGCACCAGGCCAACCTGCGCATCATCGAGGCGACAGCCAAGCGCCTGAACATGCCCATGGAACGGGTGGTGGTGACGGTGGACCAGCACGCGAACACCTCATCCGGCTCGGTGCCGCTGGCACTGGATTACGCCGTGCGTTCGGGCAAGGTGCAGCGTGGCCAGAACCTGCTGCTGGAAGCCTTTGGCGGCGGGTTTACCTGGGCTTCGGCGTTGTTGCGCTACTGATTGGCACAAGACGGGGTGTGTCGTGCGGACGATCGGCAAACCGTGTGGTCGCGCGTGGTCCGCAACTCCCTATGGATTTTTTGGCCTGCCGGCCGACGTCGCATCCGCGGGTGATGGCGATGTTCCTGACACCATGATGGGTACGCCATGAGCAAGACACGATCGACGCTTGCGTTCGTTTTCCCAGGCCAAGGTTCCCAGTCCATGGGCATGCTGGCCGAACTGGCAGCAGTGCACGACGAGGTGGTGCAGACCTTTGCCGAGGCCTCCGAGGGTGCCGGAACCGACCTGTGGGCGTTGGCCCAGCAAGGGCCGGTGGACGAGCTCAATCGCACCGAGAACACCCAGCCCGCTCTCCTTGCCGCCAGCGTCGCGGTGTGGCGCGTGTGGCAGAAGCTCGGCGGCGCGCGACCGGCACAGTTGTCCGGACACAGCCTGGGCGAATACAGCGCCCTGGTCTGCGCCGGCGCCCTGTCGCTGCGCGAAGGCGCGGCCCTGGTTGCCGAGCGCGGTCGCCTCATGCAGGCGGCGGTGCCCGAGGGCGTGGGTGCCATGGCAGCCATCATCGGCGGCGACGATACGCAAGTGGCGGCCGTGTGCGCGGAGCAGGCGCAAGGCCAGGTCGTGGCGCCGGCCAATTTCAATTCGCCCGGGCAACTGGTCATCTCCGGCCATGCCGAGGCGGTCGACCGCGTGTTGGCGGCGCTGGCGGGTCTGGGCGTGAAGCGGGCAATCAAGCTCCCGGTCTCCGTGCCCTCGCATTGCGCCCTGATGCGCGAGGCGGCGAATCGGCTGGGCGAACGCATGGCCGCCTGCCACTGGCAGGTGCCGGCGATCCCGGTCATCCAGAATGCCGATGCGCGCAGCTATGCGACCGTCGCGGAAGTGTGCCGGGCGTTGCAGCGCCAGCTGTATCAGCCGGTGCGCTGGACCGAGTGTGTGCATGCGCTTGCTGCCGGCGGCGCGACCGAGGTGGCCGAGTGTGGTCCGGGCAAGGTGCTGGGCGGCCTGATCAAGCGCATCGACGGCAGCCTCGCCACCCAGGCCATTGCCACGCCGGCCGCGCTGGACGCCGCGCTGGCCGAGTGGGTGTGAGCCCTGCGGTATTCTTCGTATTCGAGGCTGCCTGTCCGTGCGCGTGGGCGGGCGCGCCGACTTTGTACCGCCAAGTGAGGAGACAGTCGTGAGCACGAGCTTGCAGGGAGAGATTGCCCTGGTGACCGGTGCCAGCCGGGGCATTGGTGCGGCCATTGCCGATCATCTGGCGGCATCGGGTGCAATCGTGGTCGGCACGGCGACCAGTGCAGCGGGCGCAGCCTCGGTCGACGTGCGCCTGTCGCCCTACGAGGGTTGCGGACGGGTGCTGGACGTGACTGACAGCAGCGGGGTCGAGGCTTTGGTCGATGCCGTTGGCAAGGAATTCGGCCCTATCTCGATCCTGGTAAACAATGCCGGCATCACCCGCGACCAGCTCCTGCTGCGCATGCGTGAGGAAGACTGGAATCTGATCCTGGACACCAACCTGAGCTCGGTGTACCGGCTGTCCAAGGCAGTGCTGCGGGGCATGATGAAGGCGCGCAAGGGCCGCATCATCTCCATTGCCTCGGTGGTCGGCCTGATCGGCAATCCCGGCCAGGCCAACTATGCGGCGGCCAAGGCCGGCATCATCGCCTTTTCAAAGTCCCTGGCCCGCGAGATCGGCGCCCGCGGGATCACGGTGAATGTGGTGGCCCCGGGTTTCATCGATACGCAGATGACCGAGGCGCTGCCCGAGGAGTCGCGCCGTGCGCTGCTGGCGCAGATTGCGCTCGGTCGGCTGGGCGCGCCGGCCGATGTCGCCGAAGCCGTCGGTTTCCTCGCATCGTCCGCCGCCGCGTACATCACCGGGGAGACGCTGCACGTGAACGGCGGCATGTACATGCCCTGAGGGTCGGCGGTGGCAGGGAGTCGCGCGCGCCGCAGTTTTGCAGGATAATCAACACTTCGTGCTGGTCGAGATGACCAGGGTCCAGGTTTCTTCGGCAGACATGGCGGCCTTGCGGCTTAGTCATTACAATGCGCCGGCGTTTTGCTTCGCACATGCGGGCAGGGCAAACCACTACTCCGTGAGAGGTATTGGCAACATGAGCACCATCGAAGAGCGGGTCAAGAAAATCGTCGTCGAGCAATTGGGCGTGAAGGAAGATGAGGTCACGGCGAACGCTTCGTTTGTGGACGACCTGGGTGCGGATTCGCTGGATACGGTGGAGCTGGTGATGGCGCTCGAGGAAGAGTTCGAGACCGAGATCCCGGACGAGGATGCCGAGAAGATCACCACCGTGCAGCAGGCTGTCGACTATATCAAGGCGCACGCCAAGAGCTGATCTCGCCTTGCTGGGGCGACGTGCGCCAAGCTGTCGCCCGTCATCCGTTGCTGTCGAATGCTGCGCCTGCCCGGCGCAGTTTTCGTTTGTGAATTTCACGACGTTCGTACCCGTATCGCTGGTACGCTCCGGGTCACGGCGCGCCGTTGGCTGTGTGTCGGCATGACGGCGAGGTGACCGGCGTTGCCGGCACGGACTTCAAGAAGGACATGTGCAGTATGAGCAAACGACGCGTGGTGGTTACCGGGATGGGCGTGATTTCGCCCGTCGGCAACGATGTTGCCACCGCCTGGAAGCACGTCCTCGAGGGGATCAGCGGGATCGGCCCGGTCACCCACTTCGATGCTTCCGCGTACGCCACCCGGATTGCCGGCCAGGTGCGGGATTTTGACCCGGCCGACTGGATAGCGCCCAAAGACATCAAGAAGATGGACCCCTTCATCCACTATGGGGTCGCCGCGGCCACGCAGGCCATCCGTGATTCCGGGCTGGAAGTGACTGAAGCCAATGCTCCGCGCATCGGCGTGGCGGTGGGTGCCGGAATCGGTGGCCTGCACACGATCGAGACAACTTCGCTGGAGCTGGCAGAAAAGGGCCCGCGCCGCGTGTCCCCGTTCTTCGTGCCCAGCTCGATCATCAACATGGTGTCCGGCCAGTTGTCGATCATGTTCGGCCTGAAGGGGCCGAACATCGCCTGCGTCACGGCCTGCGCCACCGCCACGCACAACATCGGCCTGGCCGCGCGCATGATCCAGTATGGCGACGCCGATGCGATGATTGCCGGTGGTGCCGAGTTTTCCACCACCGGCACTGCCATGGCGGGCTTCTGCTCGGCCAAGGCCATGTCCACCCGCAACGACGAGCCCGCCAGGGCCAGTCGCCCGTGGGACAAGGACCGTGACGGCTTCGTGCTGTCCGATGGCGCCGGCGTGCTGGTGCTGGAGGAGTATGAGCGCGCCGTGGCGCGTGGTGCGCACATCCATGCGGAGCTGATCGGCTTTGGCATGAGCGGGGACGCCTACCACATGACCGCGCCCAGTGGCGAGGGTGCCGCGCAGTGCATACGCAATACGCTGGGCGATGCCGGGCTCAACGCGGAGCAGGTGCAATACATCAACGCGCACGCGACCTCCACGCAGCTCGGCGACCGCGGCGAGCTGGACGCGATCAAGAAGGTGTTCGGCGATCACGCCTACAAGCTTGCGGTGAGCTCGACCAAATCCACCACCGGCCACCTGCTTGGTGCGGCTGGCGGCGTCGAGGCAATCTTCAGCATCCTGGCGTTGCGCGACCAGGTGATTCCGCCCACGACCAATCTGGACGAGCCCAGTGAGGGCTGCAACCTGGATCTGGTGCCGCATACCGCGCGTCAGGCAAAGCTCGAGACGGTGATCTCCAACTCGTTCGGCTTCGGTGGCACCAACGGCAGTCTGGCCTTTCGCCGCGTCTGAGGTGGCTGCTGGCCGTCACCCGGTGTCCACCACTGGCCGCGCGGGCAGCCAGGGCGGGAATTCCGCCGGGGTATCGGCAATGAGGCAGGCTGGCCGGCACGGGATGCAGCGGGGCAGGGTGTCCTGGCGCCTGTTGCTGGTGCTCGCCCTCCTCATCATGGCCGGCGCGATGGCGTGGGCCTGGCACGACTTCAATCGCTTCAGCCATGCGCCACTGCAGGTCAGTGCGCAGGAGCGCAGCCTGGATGTCGCGCGTGGCAGCAGCCTGCGCGGCATCGTCGGCCAGCTGCGTGAGCGCGGCGTGACCCGCGCCAGTCCCTGGTACTGGCGCGCCCTGGCGGCGCGCATGCGGGTGGCCGGCAAGCTCCGCGCTGGCGAGTACGCGCTAAGCCCTGGAATCACTCCGCGCCAGCTGCTGGCCAACATGGCCGCGGGCAAGGTCGTCCAGCACGATTTCACCATCGTCGACGGTTGGACCTTTGCCGAGTTGCGGCTGGCCCTGGCCGCGGCGGAATTTCTCCGCCATGACAGCGCCGGGCTCGACGGGGCCGAGGTCATGCGCCGCATCGGTGCACCCGGCGAAGCGCCGGAAGGGCGGTTCCTGCCGGAAACCTATGCCTACGTGAAGGGTGACAGCGACCTGGACGTGCTCAAGCGCGCGCATCTGGCGATGGCCAGGACCCTGGCGACGATGTGGCCCGCGCGCGACCCCGGCTTGCCGCTGACCACACCCTACGAGGCGCTGATCCTGGCCTCCATCGTCGAGCGCGAGACCGGCCGTGCCGATGAGCGGGCGCGCATTGCCGGGGTCTTCGTGCGCCGGCTGGAAAAGCACATGTTGCTGCAGACCGATCCCACGGTGATCTATGGAATGGGCAGCAGCTATGCCGGTAACCTGCGCAAGATCGACCTGACCACCGATACCCCCTTCAATACCTATATGCGTCCCGGCCTGCCGCCCACGCCCATTGCCTTGCCGGGCAAGCCGGCACTGCAGGCTGCCCTGCACCCGGCGCCGGGCAACGCGCTGTATTTCGTCGCACGGGGGGATGGCAGCCATGTATTTTCTGACACACTGGAAGAACACAATCGAAACGTGCAGTGCTATCAACTCAAGCGGTGTCGGTAGGCGGGTGCAGGGCTGTCGTCATGTTGCGAGGGTGCGTCGCCGATGAATCCTGAACGCGGCAAGTTCATCAGCGTGGAAGGTGGCGAGGGAGCCGGCAAGAGCACCCTGCTCGGCGGCCTGCGCAAGGCGATCGAGCGGCACGGCGTGGCTGTGGTGCAGACCCGCGAGCCCGGCGGCACGGCGCTGGGGGAACGGGTGCGCGGGCTGGTCCTGGATCCGGCGCTGCGCGGCATCGACGCGCAGGCCGAGTTGCTGCTTATGTTTGCCTCCCGCGCCCAGCTGCTGCGGGAGGTGATCCGCCCGGCGCTGGACGCCGGGCACTGGGTGCTGTGCGACCGCTTCACCGACGCCAGCTATGCCTACCAGGGCGGGGGGCGCGGCCAGCCCACGGCTTTCATCGCCGACCTGGAGCGTTGGGTATGCACCGGCCTGCAACCGGACTTGACCCTGCTGCTGGACGTCCCGGTGGCGGTCGGCCGCGGACGCGTCGCTGCGCGCGGCGGTGTCGATCGCATCGAGGTCGAGGCGGACGCGTTTTTCGAACGCGTGCGCGCCACATACAGGGATCGCGCAGCGGCGGAACCGCAGCGGTTCCGCGTGCTCGATGCCAGCCAGCCACCCGCGGCGGTTTTGCAGGCTGCGGCGGACGCGGTGCTGGCTTTGGGAGGCGCGTGCGCGACATGAGCCTGGCACCCTGGCAGACCGCGCAATGGTCGACCTTGCAGGCCCGGCGCGATCGCGGGGCATTGCCGCATGCGCTGCTCCTGGCTGGCCCCGCGGGACTGGGCAAGCGCGAATTCGCGCGGGCCTTCGCCTATGGCCTGCTGTGCGCGCAGCCGGTGGACGGACACGCCTGCGGGCACTGCCGCAACTGTCTGTTGTTCGCTGCGGGCACCCATCCGGACTGGCTGGTACTGGGCCGCGGCCTGCGCCGGGACGGTACCGAGCGCAGCGAGATCGTGATCGACCAGATTCGCGAGCTGGCCGCCAAGCTCGCCATGAGCAGCCAGTTTGGAGGCTGGCAGGTGGCCTGCATCGATCCGGCCGATGCCATGAACACGGCGGCGGCCAATGCGCTGTTGAAGACGCTGGAGGAGCCCTCCGGGCAGACCCTGCTGCTGTTGCTGGCCGATGCGCCGTGGCGCCTGCCGGCCACCATCCGCAGCCGCTGCCAGCGCATCGAGTTCCACCTGCCGGAAACGGCCCAGGCGCTGGCCTGGTTGAATCGCGAACGCGCGGGCGACGATGGTGCACAGGCCTTGGCAGCCGCGGGGGGCAATCCGGGCCTGGCCCGCGACTGGCTGCGTTCGGGACAGCTCGAGCAACGTACTGCCGTGCGCGGCGACCTGGCCGGGTTGGCAGCGGGTCGCAGCGACCCCGGGTCCGTCGCCCGGCGCTGGGTGGAACACGAACCGGCGCCAGCGCTGTGGTTTGCGGCACAGGCGGCGAGCGACGAACTGCAGGCCCGCGCGCAAGGCAGGCGGCCCCCGCTGGGCAGTGCGCTGGACGACGAGGGTCTGTGGCGCTGGCATATTGCCGCCAACCAGGCGCGCGAGGATTTGCGCGGACCGTTGCGCGCGGACCTTCTGCTGCTCGACCTGCTTGCGCGCTGGCGGTGATGGGGCGGGACGCATCGAGCCCGGTGGCATACACGGCACAGACGCGGCTGCTGGTCATCGCGCCGCACCCGGACGACGAAACCCTTGGTGCCGGCATCCTGATCCAGCGCGTGCGCGAGGTGGGCGGGCGGGTCGATATCGTGTTGCTGACCGACGGCGACAACAATCCATGGCCGCAGCGACTGCTGGAGAGGCGCCTGCGTATCGGTGGCGCTGGTCGCACGCGCTGGGCGGCGCGACGGCGGCAGGAATTGGCACTCGCGCTGCGCGAGCTTGATGTGCCTGCCGACGGCCTGCATGCGTTGGGTTGGCCGGACCAGGGGCTGGTCCCGCTGCTGCTGCAGCCAGGCAATGACCTGGTACCGGAAATCGCTGCGTTGATCACTGCGCTGCAGCCGACCCTGGTGGTTGCGCCAGCACTCGCCGATCGCCATCCCGACCACGGTACGGCCCACGTGCTGGTCCGGCTGGCGCTTGCCCTCACGCATCTGCAACCGCTGCTGTGGACCTACATGGTGCATGGCCGGGAATTGCCGGGCCCGTCGTTCGTGGTCGACGGCAGTGCGGCGCAGCGCACGGCCAAGCAGGCGGCGCTTGCCGCGCATGCCAGCCAGCTGGCGCTGGGCCGCGGTCGCCTGCAGCGCATGGCGGCGCGGCCCGAGCGCTTCGCGCCTGTCGTCGTCGAGGTCGGCAGCGGCAGCTGCTTGCCGTGGTTCCCGCCGTGGTGGCTGCGACCCTGGCTGCGGTTGGACCTGGTCTGCCTGCGTGGCGTGCAGCGCTGGACCTGGGCGCACGCGCCGCTGCGCCTGGAAGCCTCCTGCGGATTCTCTGCCCTTGACCTGGCTGGCACCGATGGGGCGCCACACTTTGCCAGGCTCTCGCTGCCGCTGCGTTCACCATGGATCTTCGATCACTGGGGCTGGGCCGAGCTCGAATGACTCGGACTGCAGGACGCGGCGTCGTTCCATCGTCTGCTGCGGAGTCCGCACATTGCCGGTGACCGCGCTGGCATCGCGTGCTAGCTTGGCTCCCGTGGATCTGGCTCCCGTATCATGAAGCGCCTGCCGCAGGAGTAGCGATGAAACCAGTCACCGCCCGACAAGGCATTATTTCGCTCAAGCTCAAGGATGCTGCCGCGCTGTACAGCGCCTACATGCCGTTCCTCAAGAACGGCGGCTTGTTTGCGCCCACCGCGCAGCGCCATGCGCTGGGTGACGAGGTCGTACTGCTGGTGACCCTGGCCGAGGAGGCAGAACGGCTGTCGGTCGTCGGCACCGTGGTGTGGATCAGCCCACCTGGCGCGCAAGGCAATCGCGCCGCTGGCGTCGGCATCCACTTCAACGCCTCCGACGATGCCGAGGCCGCGCGCAACCGCATCGAGCACATCCTTGCCGGCAGCCTGAACTCCGAGCGTCCCACGCATACCATGTAGCGGCGGGTCTGCGACGTAGTGCAAGTCATCCGCATCGCCGCGATGCGGAACTTCTTCTCACCCCTGCCTCTGTCGTCGGCGTCGCGCTCACTGGTACAATGTGGTGATTGACAAGGTTGTTACCGGTCGCACGGCACGTTCTGCATGCCGGCCGGCGCGGCAGAGTTTCGCCGCACGCTGAGGGATGACTGTCGCGCGTGGTTTGCGGCGATTGATGCCCCTGTGGGGCGCGAGGTGGAGTGGTAGCGTGCTTGCCGAATACTGGCCCGTGTTGTTGTTCATCGTGATTGCCGCTGGTGTCGGCGTGGCCCTGCTGGTGTTTGGCCTGCTGGCCGGCCCGACCCGCCCGGATCCGGAAAAGCTGACCCCATACGAATGCGGCTTCGAGCCCTTCGAGGATGCGCGTGCCCGCTTCGACGTGCGCTACTACCTGCTGGCGATCCTGTTCATCATCTTCGACCTGGAAGTCGCGTTCCTGTTTCCGTGGGCCGTGGTGTTCAAGCAGATCGGCATGGTGGCCATGATCGAGATGGGCTTGTTCCTGGTGTTGCTGATCCTGGGCTTTGCCTACGTGTGGAAGAAGGGGGCGCTCGAATGGGAGTGAAGGAATCCATCAGCCGGGTGATGCACAACCCGGATCCCCTGAGCCTGGTCGACGACATCCTGCTGCCACCCGAGCAGGCGGCTCCGCAACGCGGCTTCGCCACGGCGCGCATGGACGAGCTGGTCAACTGGGCGCGCACTGGTTCCATGTGGCCGATGACCTTCGGCCTGGCGTGTTGCGCGGTCGAGATGATGCATGCTGGCGCGGCGCGCCTGGACCTGGATCGCTATGGCGTGGTGTTCCGCCCCAGCCCGCGCCAAAGCGACGTGATGATCGTGGCCGGCACGCTGGTCAACAAGATGGCACCGGCCCTGCGCAAGGTCTACGACCAGATGCCTGAGCCGAAGTGGGTCATCTCCATGGGCAGTTGTGCGAACGGCGGCGGCTATTACCACTACTCCTACTCGGTAGTCCGCGGTTGCGACCGTATCGTGCCGGTGGACATCTATGTGCCCGGCTGCCCACCGACCGCGGAAGCCCTGATCCACGGCATCCTGCAATTGCAGAAGAAGATCCGCCGCACCCACACCATCGCGCGTTCATAGGGACTTGGCCATGTCCGATTCTGTTCCATCCTCGCTGGCCGAGCGTTTGCTTGCGCGGTTTGGCGAGACTGTGGCGGTGTCCAGCGTGCGGCGCGAGACCTTTGCCGAGCTGGCTCCGGCCGATCTGCTGCCGGTGGCGGCCGCGCTGCGTGATGAGGCAGGTTTCCGCTTTGGCGTACTGACCGACATCTGCGGCGTCGACTATTTGAGCTATGGCCAGGCCGAATGGACGGCTGAGTCCTCGACCGGCACCGGCTTTTCCCGTGGCGTGCAGGGTCAGGCCCTGGGCCGCTTCAACTGGGCGGGTCGGCCGGAGCGCGAGGGTGGGCCCCGGCGCTTCATGGTCTCTATCCAGCTCCTTTCGCTCGAGCTCAACCAACGCCTGTGTCTGCACGTGTACTGCACCGACAACACGTTGCCGATCATCCCCTCGGTGACGTCGGTCTGGGCGGGCGCCAACTGGTACGAGCGCGAGGCGTTCGACCTGTACGGCATCATCTTCGACGGGCACCCGGACCTGCGCCGCATCCTCACCGACTATGGTTTCGTCGGCCATCCGTTCCGCAAGGATTTCCCCTTGATCGGCAACGTCGAGGTGCGTTACGACCCGCAGCAGAAACGTGTGGTGTACGAGCCGGTGTCGATCGAGCCGCGGGTCGGCGTGGCGCGCGTGATCCGCGACAATGCCGGGCTGCTGCAGGCGCGCGCCGAGGCGCAAGACGACTGGCGCAACAACTGAGGCCCCGCAAGTCATGCAGGAAATCCGCAACTACACGATGAATTTCGGTCCGCAGCACCCGGCCGCGCACGGTGTGCTGCGCCTGGTGCTGGAAATGGACGGCGAAACGGTGGTACGCGCCGATCCGCATATCGGCCTGCTGCACCGGGGCACGGAGAAGCTGGCCGAGTCCAAGCCGTTCAACCAGTCCATCGGCTACATGGATCGGCTGGACTACGTTTCCATGATGTGCAACGAGCACGCCTATGTGCGGGCAATCGAAACCCTGCTCGGGATCGAGGCGCCGGAGCGCGCGCAGTACATCCGCACCATGTTCGACGAGATCACCCGCATCCTGAATCACCTGATGTGGCTGGGCTCCAATGCACTGGACCTCGGCGCGATGGGCGTGTTCCTGTACACGTTCCGCGAGCGCGAGGAGCTGATGGACGTCTATGAGGCCGTCTCCGGTGCGCGCATGCATGCGACCTACTACCGGCCCGGTGGCGTATATCGCGACCTGCCGGACCACATGTCCAAGTATCGCGAGTCCCCTTGGCACAAGGGCGAGGATCTCAAGCGCTTCAACAGCTGGCGCGAAGGCAGCATGCTGGACTACCTCGATGCGTTCACCGCGGACTTCCCGCACAAGGTCGATGAGTACGAGGAACTCCTCACCGGGAACCGAATCTGGAAGCAGCGTACGGTGGGCATTGGCGTGATCAGCCCGGAAGTCGCCCAGCAATGGAGCATGAGCGGGGTCATGCTGCGCGGTTCGGGCATCGAGTGGGACCTGCGCAAGAAGCAGCCGTACGCGAAGTACGCGGAGATGGACTTCGACATCCCGGTCGGCACCCACGGCGATTGCTACGACCGCTACCTGGTACGGGTGGCGGAGATGCGCCAGTCCAACCGCATCATCCGCCAGTGCGTGAAGTGGCTGCGGGAAAATCCCGGCCCGGTGATCGTGCGCAATTTCAAGGTCGCACCGCCGCCGCGCATGGAAATGAAGGAAGACATGGAAGCCATGATCTATCACTTCAAGCTGTTCAGCGAAGGCTATTGCGTGCCCGCGGGCGAGACCTATGCCGCGATCGAGGCACCCAAGGGCGAGTTCGGCTGCTACCTGATCTCGGATGGCGCGAACAAGCCGTTCCGGCTGCACTGTCGCGCGCCGGGGTTCGCCCACCTCTCATCCATGGACACGGTGGTCCGCGGGCACATGCTCGCCGACGTGGTGGCGATGATCGGCACCTACGACCTCGTGTTCGGCGAAGTCGACCGTTGAGCGGGGGCGACTGGAGATACTCATGAAGTCAACCGGGCATTACCAGCAAGTCAAGAACGTCGATCCGCTCGTTGCGCTGGACGCGCATACGCGCGAGCACATCGACCACTGGGTCGCCAAGTTCCCGCCCGAGCGCAAGCAGTCGGCGCTGATCCAGGGCCTGTTCGCCGCGCAGGAGCAGAACCACGGTTACCTCACCGACGAGTTGATCACGGCGGTGGCCAAGTACCTCGGCGTGCACGCGATCTGGGCGTACGAGGTGGCCAGCTTCTACTCCATGCTGGAGACCCGCCCGGTGGGCCACAACAGCGTGTCGATCTGCACCAATGTCTCGTGCTGGCTGAATGGCGCCGACGACCTGGTGCGGCATTGCGAGAAGAAGCTCGGCATCAAGCTCGGGGAGAGCACCCCCGATGGCCGTGTGTACCTGAAATGCGAGGAGGAGTGCGTGGCGGCCTGCGCCAGCGCGCCGGTGATGCTGGTCAATGGCCATTATCACGAGCGCCTGACCGTGGCGGCGGTCGATGAAATCCTCGACGGGTTGGAGTGAGAAGCGCGATGTCAGCAGGACCAGCACCCAAGGAACACCAGGTCGTCTACACCACCTTGCACTTCGACAAGCCGTGGGCGCTGGACAGCTACCTGCAGACAGGTGGCTACTCCGTGTGGAAGAAGATCCTGGCCGAGAAGCCGGATCCGAAGACGCTGATCGACGAGATCAAGAAGAGCAACCTGCGTGGGCGCGGCGGTGCGGGCTTCCCGACCGGGCTGAAGTGGTCGTTCATGCCGCAGGGCACGATGCAGAAATACATCCTGTGCAACTCGGACGAATCCGAGCCGGGCACCTGCAAGGATCGCGACATCCTGCGCTTCAATCCGCACGCGGTGATCGAGGGCATGGCGATTGCCTGCTACTGCACGGGCTCCACGGTGGCCTACAACTACCTGCGTGGTGAGTTCCACCGCGAGCCATTCGAGCACTGCGAGGAGGCGCTGGCCGAAGTGTATGCGGCCGGGCTGCTGGGCAAGAACATCCAGGGCAGCGGCATCGACGTCGACATCCACAATGCACTCGGCGCCGGAGCCTACATCTGTGGCGAGGAAACCGCGCTGATGGAGTCGCTGGAAGGCAAGAAGGGTCTGCCGCGCTTCAAGCCGCCGTTCCCGGCCGGGTTTGGCCTGTACGGCAAGCCCACCACCATCAACAACACCGAGACCTATGCGTCGGTGCCCTCGATCCTGAGCAAGGGCGCGGACTGGTTCCTGGCGCAGAGCAAGACCAAGAACGGCGGCCCCAAGGTGTTTTCGGTCTCCGGCTGCGTGCAGCACGGCGGCAATTTCGAGGTGCCGCTGGGCACCACCTTCGATGAGCTGCTGGAGATGGCCGGTGGCCTGCGCCCGGGGCGCACGCTCAAGGGTGCGATTCCTGGCGGCACGTCCATGCCGGTGCTGACCGCCGCCGAGCTCAAGGGCCTGCCGATGGACTACGACACCCTGAAGGCGTTGCACAGCGGGCTGGGTTCGGGTGCCATCATCGTGCTCGACGACAGCGTGTGCACGGTCAAATTCACCTGCCGCATCTCACGCTTCTATCACAAGGAATCCTGTGGCCAGTGCACGCCGTGCCGCGAGGGCACCGGCTGGATGCACAACGTGCTGGAACGCATCGTCGCCGGCGGCGGGGTCATGGACGATCTGCACCGCCTGAAGGCGGTAGCCGGCCAGATCGAGGGCCATACCATCTGCGCCTTTGGCGAAGCGGCGGCCTGGCCGGTGCAGGCGTTCCTGCGCCAGTACTGGAATGAGTTCGAATACTACATAAAGAACGGGCGCTCACTGGCCGAGGACCACATGGCCGGGATTGACCGCGGAGTGGTGGCATGAGCGCGCAACCCACACCGGTGCCATCGGATCTGGTGCACATCGAGGTCGACGGCAAGCCGACCGCGATCCGCAAGGGCGCCATGATCATCGAGGCGGCCGATGCAATCGGCATCTACATCCCGCGCTTCTGCTACCACCGCAAGCTGACCGTCGCCGCGAACTGCCGCATGTGCATGGTCGAGGTCGAGATGGGTGGCAAGCCGGTGATGAAGGGCCTGCCCGCCTGCGCCACGCCGGTCAGCGACGGCATGAAGGTGCAGACCCGCTCCAAGCTCGCGCTGCAGTACCAACGCGACGTGATGGAATTCCTGCTGATCAACCACCCGCTGGATTGCCCGGTGTGCGACCAGGGCGGCGAGTGCGAGCTGCAGGACATCGCGCTGGGCTTCGGGCGCAGCGTGTCGCGCTTCACCGAAGGCAAGCGCGCGGTTCCCGATGAGAACATCGGGCCGCTGATCGCCACCAAGATGACGCGCTGCATCCATTGCACGCGCTGCATCCGCTTCGAACGCGAAATTGCCGGCGGCCACGACTTTGGCGCCATGAGCCGCAACGACGACATGCAGGTCGGCACCTACATCGGCAAGGCGATGGAGACCGAGTTGTCGGGCAACATCATCGATGTCTGCCCGGTCGGCGCGCTGACCGACAAGGTGTTCCAGTTCAAGGCGCGGCCGTGGGAGCTGATCGCCAAGCCGTCCATCGGCTACCACGACGCGCTCGGCCCGAATGTCTGGCTGCACACCAAGCGCGGCAAGGTGCTGCGCGTGGTGCCCCGTGAGAACGAGGCAATCAACGAGTGCTGGCTGGCCGATCGTGACCGCTACAGCCATCAGGGCCTGGAGGCAGCCGACCGCCTCGGCGTGCCGGAGGTCAAGCGCGACGGCAGCTGGCATGCGGTCAGCTGGGAGGAAGCCCTGGCCGCGGCGTCGACCGCGTTGCAGGCGCAGGCCGGCGGCGAGCTGGGGATCCTCGTGCACCCAGCCACCTCGAACGAGGAGGGGAATCTGCTGCGGCGGCTGGCACAAGGCCTCGGTACCGGCCACCTCGACCATCGCGTGCGGCAGTTGGATTTCTCCGACCACGCCGCGGCGCGGCCGTTCGAACTGCCGGTGCCGGCGACCGAACACGTGGGTGCGGCGCTGTTGATCGGCTCCAACCTGCGCCATGAGATGCCGCTGTTCAACCACCGCATCCACCAGGCCAGCAAGCACGGCGCGCGCATCTACGCGGTCAACCCCGTGCATTTCGATTTCAACTACCCGCTGGCGGGAGAGGCGGTGGTTGCGCCCTCGGCCATGCAGGATGCGTTGCTGTCCCTGGCGGGTGCGGCGGTCGCGGCCGGCGCGACCGCCCCTGCTGCCTGGGCTGCGGCCATCACCGCGGCCAGCATGGACGAGGGCGATGGCGAGGCGATCGCGGCACTCAAGCAGGCTGCGGCCAGTGCTGGTGGTGCCGTGGTGGTGTTTGGCGAAGCGGCGGTGACCCATCCGCACGCGGCGGCCCTGCGCGCCTTGGCCCGATTCATCTGCAGTGCGACCGGCGCGGCGTACGACGAGCTGCCGGTCGGCGCCAATGCCATCGGCCTGGCACGCATGGGGGTGCTCCCCGCTGCCGACGGGCTGGATGCCCGGGCCATGCTGGCCCAGCCGCGCAGCACCTATCTGCTGTATGGCGTGGAGCCGCCGGATGACTGCGCCGATGGCGCCACCGCCCTGGCCGCGTTGCGCGGTGCGCAGCAGGTCGTGGCATGCGGCGCCTTTGCCGGTACGGCCCTGCGTGAGGTGGCCGACGTGCTGTTGCCGATTGCGCTGCTGCCGGAAACCGACGGCACCCTGGTCAACGTGGATGGTCTGCAGCAGACGGTCGCTGCCGGTGCCACGCCACCGGCCGAGGCGCGGCCAGGCTGGAAGGTGTTGCGGGCCCTGGCCGGCGCGCTCGCGCTCGACGGCTTCGATTTCGACGACCTGGCCGGCGTGCGGACGGGGATTCACGAGCAGGCGGTGCCGGTTGAGGCCGCTGGCGGGCCGGTCGGCGCGTTTGCCGGGCACGCCGACGGGACGCTCGAGCGCTTTGCCGACTGGCCGATCTACCGCGGCGATGCCGTGTTGCGCCGATCCACGGCGCTCAACGCGCACCCGCTCAACCGTGCGTCGGCCGCCAGGGTCAATACGGTGGTGGCCAAGCGCCTGGGCTTGACGGAAGGCTGCCAGGTGGAGGTCGCCGGCGTGATCCTGCCCTGCGTGGTCGACGACAGCGTCGCCGACGGGACGGTCTGGATCGAGGCGGCAAACCCGCTGACTGCCACGTTGCCGCCGTACGGCGCGGCACTCACCCTGCAGAAGGTCTGACGAGCCATGGCGGATCTGTTTCTCCACCAACTAGTGCTGCCGGTAGCCTACATCCTGGCGATCGTCGTGCCGCTGATCGTCGCGGTGGCGATGTTCGTGTACTGGGAGCGCAAGGTCATCGGCTGGATGCACGTGCGCCTGGGGCCGACGAAGATCGGCCCGTGGGGCACGCTGCAGGCGTTTGCCGACGTCTTCAAGCTGCTGTTCAAGGAAGTGATCCTGCCGGCCAAGGCAAATCGCTTCCTGTATTACCTGGGCCCCTTGATCGCCGTGGTGCCGGCTCTTGCCGTGTGGGCGGTGGTCCCGTTCGACTCCAGGATGGTGGTGTCCAACGCCAATGCCGGTGTGCTGTACCTGCTCGCGGTGAATTCGATCGGGGTCTACGGGATCATCATTGCCGGCTGGGCGTCCAATTCACGCTATGCCCTGCTGGGTGCCATGCGCTCGGCCGCGCAGGTCATTTCGTATGAGCTCGCCACCGGCTTTTGCCTGATTTGCGTGCTGATCCTGGCCGGCAGCCTGAACATCACCGAGATCGTCAATGCCCAGGCCGGCAGCAAGGGCTTCTTCGAGTGGTTCTGGCTGCCGCTGTTGCCGGTTTTCGTGATCTTCTTCATTGCCGGGGTCGCCGAGACCAATCGCCTGCCGTTCGACATGGCCGAGGGCGAGTCGGAAATCGTGGCCGGCTTCCACGTCGAGTATTCCGGGTCGCCGTTCGCGTTGTTCTTCCTGGCCGAATACGCGAACATGATTTTGATCAGCTTCCTGTCCGCGATCTTTTTTCTCGGCGGCTGGCTCAGCCCGGTGCAGGGCTGGGTGCATCTGGACGCGCCAGGCTGGATCAATTGGCTGTGGACCGGCGGCTTCGTCTGGATCCTGATCAAGGCGTTCCTGATGTCGTTCCTGTTCCTGTGGTTCCGGGCGACCTTTCCGCGCTACCGCTACGACCAGATCATGCGCCTGGGCTGGAAGATCTTCATCCCCATCGCCATTGCCTGGCTGTTCGTCTCGGGATGCATGCGTTATTTCGACTGGGTCAGCGTGGGCGTGGGGGCATAGGTGGCAGCCATGAATCGGATAAGCGGGTATTTCAAGAGTCTGTTGCTGGTGGAGCTGCTCCGCGGCATGGCCGTGACCGTGCGCTACATGTTCAAGCCCAAGTACACCATGCGCTTCCCGATGGAGCACATTCCGAAGTCCAACCGTTTCCGCGGCCTGCTGGCGTTGCGCCGCTACGAGAACGGCGAGGAGCGCTGCATTGCCTGCAAGCTCTGCGAGTCGGTGTGCCCGGCGCTGGCCATCACCATCGATTCCGCGCCGCGCGAGAGCGACGGACAGCGCCGCACCACCCGTTACGATATCGACCTGTTCAAATGCATCTACTGCGGCTTCTGCGAGGAATCCTGTCCCGTGGATTCCATCGTGCTCACCTCGATCCATGAGTATTACTTCGATCAACGCGGGCAGAACGTGGTGAACAAACAACAGCTGCTGGCCATTGGCGACCGCTTTGAGAAGCAGATCGCCGAAGACCGCACGCTCGATGCCCCCTACCGGTGAATCCGATGACGGTCGTGCAGAACCTCCCGTTGATTTGCTTCTACGCGTTTGCGGCGGTGATGCTGCTCTCGGCGCTTGCCGTCATCACGCTGAAGAACACCGTGCACGCCGTGCTCGCGCTGGTGCTGACGTTTTTCAGCGCGGCGTGCATGTGGCTGCTGGCGGAGGCCGAGTTCCTGGCCCTGGCGCTCATCGTGGTCTACGTCGGCGCGGTCATGGTGCTGTTCCTGTTCGTGGTCATGATGCTGGACATCGACGTCGAGAAGCTGCGCGAAGGCTTCGTGAAGTTCCTGCCGGTTGGCTTGATCGTGGCCGTGGTCATGCTGGTGGAGATGCTGGGCGTGATCGGCGTGCACGCCATGCAGCTGCGTACCGGCTCGGTCGACCCAGCCGCGGCGGTCGGCATGTCCAACACCGAATGGCTGGGCTTTGCGCTGTATACGCGCTACCTGCTGCCGTTCGAGATTGCCGCACTGATCCTCACCGTCGGCGTGATCGCGGCCGTGGCGCTGACCCTGCGCGAGCGGCGCGACGCGCGCTACGAGAATGCCAGCCGGCAGGTCAAGGCCGATCCGCGCAAGCGCCTGCGCATGGTCAAGATGCCCCCCGCGCATGGCGACGAATCCACCGCCCAAGAGGAGCCGCACGCATGATTTCCCTGGCGGATTTCATTGTGGTTGCCGCGATACTTTTTTGTATCGCCGCGGCCGGCCTGTTCATCAACCGCAAGAACGTCATCGTGCTGCTGATGTCGATCGAGCTGATGCTGCTGGCGGTGAACACCAACTTCGTCGGCTTCTCGCGCTTCCTCGGCGATGTCTCCGGGCAGGTGTTCGTGTTTTTCATCCTGACCGTCGCGGCAGCCGAGGCAGCCATCGGTCTGGCCATCCTGGTCCTGCTGTTCCGCACGCGCAGCACGATCAATATCGCCGACATCGACAGCATGAAGGGTTGAGCCGATGCAGCTTTCGACGACCATCCTGCTGATCATTGCGCTGGCGCCGCTGGTTGGCTGCCTGCTGTCCGGCTTCGCCTGCCACGTCATCGGCGGCCGCACCGGAGCGCACAGCATCACCATCCTGGGCATGGTGATCTCGACCGCGCTGTCGTTCTACGTGCTCTACCAGCTGACCCTGGGTGGCGCGCAGACCTACAACGAGAACCTCTACACCTGGTTCCAGGTGGGTTCGTTCAACGCCAGCGTCGGTTTCATGGTCGACCGCCTGACCGCCCTGATGCTGGTGGTGGTGAGCTTCGTGTCCCTGGCCGTGCACCTGTACACCATCGGCTACATGCGCGACGACCCGGGTTACATCCGCTTCTTCAGCTACATCTCCCTGTTCACCTTTTCCATGTTCATGCTGGTCATGAGCAACAACTTCATGCAGCTGTTCTTCGGCTGGGAGGCGGTGGGCCTGGTGTCGTACCTGCTGATCGGGTTCTGGTACAAGCGGCCGAGTGCGATCTTCGCCAACTTCAAGGCGTTCATGGTCAACCGCGTAGGCGACTTCGGCTTTCTGCTGGGCATCGCCGCGGTGCTGTGCTTCCTGCGCACCCTGGATTACCAGACTGCCTTCGACGCCGCGCCGACCCTGGTCGGCCGCACCCTGGAGGTGACGCAAAACGTGCACTGGGATGCGGCGACGGTGATCTGCATCCTGTTGTTCATCGGCGCCATGGGCAAGTCGGCACAGGTGCCGCTGCACGTGTGGCTGCCTGACTCAATGGAAGGCCCGACGCCGATCTCCGCGCTGATCCACGCCGCGACCATGGTCACCGCCGGCATCTTCATGGTGGCGCGCATGTCGCCGCTGTTCGAGCTGTCGCAGACCGCGTTGAGTTTCGTGCTGGTGATCGGCGCGACCACCGCGCTGTTCACCGGCTTGATCGGCATCGTACAGAACGACATCAAGCGGGTGATCGCCTATTCCACCTTGTCGCAGCTGGGCTACATGACGGTGGCGCTGGGCGTGTCGATGTACAGCGGCGCGATCTTCCACCTGATGACGCATGCGTTTTTCAAGGCCTTGCTGTTCCTGGGCGCCGGCTCGGTGATCATCGCCATGCACCACGGCCAGGACATGCGCTATATGGGCGGCCTGCGCAAGTACATGCCGATCACCTGGCTCACCATGTGGGCGGGTTCGGCGGCGTTGGTCGCGGTGCCGTTCACCGCCGGCTTCTATTCCAAGGACGCGATCATCGAGGCGGTGGGTGAGTCGCACCGCTGGGGGGCGGGTTACGCCTATTTCTGCGTGATGCTCGGCGTGTTCGTGACCGGTCTGTACACCTTCCGGCAGATGTACCTGACTTTCCACGGCAAACCGCGCTGGACGGTGCAGGCGCACCATGGTGGTGGCCATGGCGACGAGGAACACGACCTGCCGCCGGGCGTCCTGGCGCATGCGCCCAAGGAGTCGCCGTGGGTGGTCACCGTGCCGCTCGTGGTGCTGGCCATCCCGTCACTGTTGATCGGCATCTTCACCATCGGCCCCTTGCTGTTCGGCGGCTGGTTCGGCAGCGCGATCCACGTGGCCCAGGCCAACGATGTGCTTGGCGCGCTTGCGCCGGAGTTCCATGGGGCCTGGGTCATGGGGCTGGAAGGATTCCTGCATCTGCCGTTCTGGCTGATGCTGGCGGCGTTCGTCATCTGCACGTACATCTATCTCTACAACCCGGCGATGGCGGACCGGATCAAGTCCGCGTTGAAGCCCCTGTGGACTGTGCTGGACCGCAAGTACTGGTTTGACGAGGTGGAGTTTGGCCTGTTCGGCAGCGGTGGCATCAAGCTCGGCCGGCTGTTCTGGAAGTGGAGCGATGCCGGACTGATCGATGGCCTCGCGGTCAATGGCTCGGTGAGCATGGTGCATCGCGGCGCCGCGGTGTTGCGGCGTCTGCAGACCGGTTACCTCTACCACTACGCGTTTGCCATGATGGTCGGCTTGATCCTGCTGCTGGGCGGGTATCGGCTGTTCGGTTACTAAGGGAATCAGGCTCCATGTTCAATCATCTGCTCAGCCTGCTGATCTGGCTCCCTATTGTCGGCGCCGTGCCGGTGCTCATCGCCGGTTCGCGGCACCCCATGGCGGCGCGTGTGCTGGCCTTGCTGGTGACGGTGGTCACCTTCCTGATCAGCCTCGACCTGCTGGTGCAATACGACCCGAACGGGGCAGTGATGCAACTGGCCGAGACGCATCGCTGGATCGCCTACTGGGGCATCCACTTCAGCCTGGCGGTCGACGGCATCTCGGTAGCGTTGATCCTGATGACCACGTTTGTGGGCATCCTGGTCATCGGCGGCGCCTGGAAGGTGATACAGAACCGGCCACACCAATACATGGCCTGCATGCTGGTGCTGGAAGGCCTGCTGGTCGGTGTGTTCTGTGCCACCGACGCGCTGTTGTTCTACGCCTTCTTCGAGGCGGTGCTGATCCCGATGTTCATCCTGATCGGCATGTGGGGCGGGCCGCGGCGGGTGTATGCGACGCTGAAGCTGTTCATCTACACGTTCACCGGCTCGGTGTTCATGCTGATCGCGCTGCTGTACCTGTACCAGCAGGCGCACACGTTCGACCTGGCCACGCTCGCCGCCCTGCCGCTGACCATGCGCGAGCAGACCTGGGTGTTCTTCGCCTTCCTGTTCGCCTTCGCGATCAAGGTGCCGATGGTGCCGGTGCATACCTGGCTGCCGGATGCGCACGTCGAGGCGCCGACCGGCGGCTCGGTGTGGCTGGCCGCGGTGATGCTGAAGATCGGCACCTACGGCATGCTGCGCTTCATCCTGCCGATCACGCCGGATGCCGGCGCGCACTACGCGTGGATCGTCATCGTGCTCAGCCTGGTGGCGATCGTCTACATCGGCTACGTGGCGCTGGTACAGGAGGACATGAAGAAGCTGGTCGCCTATTCCTCGGTGGCGCACATGGGCTTCGTCACCCTGGGTATCTTCATCGCCTTCATGCTGGTGCGGCAGAGCAGTGACCTGGACGTGGCCACGCTGGGCCTGCAGGGCGCGATGGTGCAGATGATTTCGCACGGCTTCGTCTCGGGCGCCATGTTCACCTGCATCGGGGTCATGTATGACCGCACGCATACGCGCCAGATCAAGGACTACGGTGGCGTCATCAACATGATGCCGTGGTTCGGCTTCTTCTACGTGCTGTTTGCAATGGCCAATACCGGCTTGCCGGGAACCAGCGGCTTCGTCGGCGAGTTCATGGTCATCCTGGCCAGCTTCACTGCCAGCCCCTGGATCGCGATCTTCGCCACCTTCACCCTGATCATTGGCGCCGGCTATACGTTGTGGCTGGTCAAGCGGGTGCTGTGGGGTGCCGTGGTGACCGAGCAGGTGGCAAAGATGAAACCGCTCGAGGCCAGGGAGGCCTGGGTGCTGATTGGTTTTGCGCTGGGCGTCATGGCCATTGGTGTGTGGCCGCAGCCCCTGATCCACCTGATGGACAGTGGCGTTGCCCATCTGCTCCAGCAGCTGGCGGTGCAGAAAGTCTGATGTGCCGCTACCCAGCGTGCATCTCGGGACGATTGACGGGCGTGGCATGGCGGGTGGCGTGATGGTGGTTTTCAGCTGGTTCCGGTGTGGCGTGTGCGGACCTTCCGGGGCGGCTCCAATTGAACGCGTGGATGTTTCCTGATGCCGACTCTCAATGACGTGCTGATCATGTTGCCGGAGCTCTATGTGGTTACGGCGACCTGTTTCCTGTTCATGCTCGACGCGTTCATGAAGCCGGCGCAGCGGCCCTTGCTGCACTGGCTGGCCATTGGCGTGCTGCTGGTCGCCATCTTCATGGTGGTCGCTGGCCAGCCGGAAGGAACGGTGACGGCGTTTGGCGGCATGTTCGTGCGTGACCAGGTGGCCGAGATCATCAAGGTGTTTGCCCTGGCGACGACGGCCATGGTGTTCGTCTATGGCCGCCCGTACCTGATCGACCGCGGCTTGCGCGGCGGCGAGTTCTATACGCTGATGCTGTTTGCGGTGGTCGGCATCATGCTCGTGGTTTCCGCCGGCAACCTGCTGACCCTGTACCTCGGCCTGGAGCTGCTGGCGCTGTCGTCCTACGCCCTGGTGGCCTTGAACCGCGACCAGAAGTTGCCGGCCGAGGCGGCGATCAAGTTCTTCGTGCTGAGCGCGCTGGCCTCGGGCATGCTGCTCTATGGCATGTCGATGGTGTACGGCGCCTCCGGCATGGGCGGCGAGGCGACGCTCGGCCTGGCCCAGCTGAACCAGGTGCTGGGTTACACCACCGCTCCCAAGCTGCTGCAGTTCGGCATGATCTTCATGATCGTGGGTGTCGCCTTTGAGCTTGGCATCGCCCCGTTCCACATGTGGCTGCCGGATGTCTACCATGGCGCGCCGAGCCCGGTGACCACCTTCATCTCCGCCGGTTCCAAGTTGGCCGCGTTCGGGTTGGCCTATCGCCTGCTGGCAACCGGCATGGGTGACCTGGGCGAGCAGTGGCGGCTCATCCTTGCCGTACTCGCCACCGCATCCCTGGTGATCGGCAACCTGGTCGCCATCGTGCAGACCAACTTCAAGCGCATGATGGCGTACTCGACCATCTCGCACATGGGCTATCTGCTGCTGGGCCTGTCCGCCGGCAATCCGGAGGGCTATGCGGCAGCCATGTTCTACGCGATCTGCTATGCGCTCATGGCCGTGGCCGCGTTTGGCGTGATGCTGGCGCTGTCGCGCGCCGGCTTCGAATGCGAGGAAATCTCCGATTTCAAGGGACTCAACCAGAAGGCCCCATGGATGGCGTTCCTGATGTTGCTGGCCATGTTCTCGCTGGCCGGTGTGCCGCCGCTGTTCGGCTTCTGGGCCAAGGTCATGGTGCTCGAGGCGGCGATCCACGGCGGCATGCTGTGGCTGGCCATCGTCGGCATCGTCACCGCGTTCATCGGCTTGTACTACTACCTGTACGTGATCAAGGTCATGTACTTCGACCAGCCCGAGGAGGGCGGTGCGGTGGCGGCCAAGCCGGACCGCTCGCTGCGCGTGGTGCTGTCGGCGAACGCGCTGTCGCTGCTCGTGCTCGGCGTCTGGTGGGGCCCACTGCTGGGCTGGTGCAAGCGCGCGTTCGGCGCCTGAGTCCCGCCCACGCTCCTAGCCCGTATATCCGTGTTGATGCGGAGCGTCCCGTATGACCTCGAAGGCGTGCAGGATGCCGGGGATCAACGCGTCCAGATATTCGCTCGCGCCGCGCGTGCTGCCGGGCAGGGTGATGACCAGGGTCTTGCCGATCAGCCCGGCCACGCCGCGTGAGAGCATGGCGTAGGGCATGCGCCGCTGGCCGTGGGCGCGGGCGGCTTCCATGATCCCGGGGATTTCCGGCTGCAGCAGCGGGCGGATGGTCTCGACCGTGCGGTCGCGCGTGCCGATGCCGGTGCCACCGACGGTCACGATCAGCGCCACATGGCGCTCCGTCCAGTGTTTGATCCGCGCCGCAAGTTCGGCCGGCTCATCGGCGATCACGTCGGCCTGCGGACACTCGATGCCTGCAGCGTGCAGCCGTTCGCGCACCGCTGCGCCGGCATGGTCCTGGGCGCGGCCGGCCGCCACCGTATCCGAGAGCACGATGACCGCGCCGGACAGCGCAGGCTCGACGTGGCGGCGGTAGTGGGATTTGCCGCCGCGCTTTTCGAGCAGGTGGATATCGCCAATCACGAGGTCGGTGCCTGCGTGCGGCTTGAGCATGTCATACAAGGTCAGGGCGGCAACGCTGGCACCAGTCAGCGCTTCCATCTCGACGCCGGTGTTGGCAATCGTCAGCACCTCGACTTCGGTGCGCACCCAATCGTCACCCAGCTCGAACTTCACCTTGGCATCCTGGATCGCCAGTGGATGGCAGAGCGGAATCAGCTCCCAGGTACGTTTGACGGCCATGACGGCGGCGATGCGCGCGGCAGCGAGCGCGTCGCCCTTGTCGGTGCGCCGCTCACGCAGCAGGGGCAGGCAGAATGCCGGCATGTGGATGGTGGCGCCCGCGCGGGCGCTGCGCAGCGTATCCGGCTTGCTGGCGACGCTTTTCATGCCGCCGCCACGCCCGACGCCTGTTTCTGCCGGCGGGGTGGCGGTCGCGTGTGGAGTGTGGTCGTCGTGCATGGTCATGGCTGGGTCAGCCTCCGCTTACTGGGGGCAGCAGGACCAGCACCTCGCCGTCCTGGAGTTGTGCGTCCCGCCTGACGACCTGGTCGCCGATCGCACACGCCGTATGCGCGAGGTATCCGCGCACCGCGGGAACGTCCAGCGCGAGGCGCTCCAGGATGTCGGCCACGCTGGCCGGCAAACTGGTTACCGCGACATCGCGTGTGCGTCCGCCGCATATCTGTTCGAGGATGCCGAAACACTGCACTTCGACCCGATGTTCCACGGCAATTCCCATCTCAGCTGGCATGCAGTTCGCAGCCCTTGACGTAGGCATGGCTGCCGTCAGCATAGGTTTCGTATTTCCAGATCGGCACCTGGTGCTTGACCGTGTCGATCGCGTAGCGTCCGGCCTCGAATGCCGCGGCGCGGTGCACGGCGCGCACCACCACCACGACGCTCATGTCGCCGATGGCGAGATCGCCGATGCGGTGGCGGATTTCGCAATGCGTGATGTCGAAGCGCTGGAGGGTGGCCTGTTCGATATCCGCCATGGCTTTTTCCGCGAGCGGCGCATAGGCGGAATAGTTGATGGCGGTGACCCTGCGGCCGTCGTTGTGCAGCCGTACCGTGCCGGCAAACACCACCAGCGCGCCGCATTCCGGCGATTCGGTGGCGCCCAGCAGCGGGTCGAGTTCCAGCGGCTGGCTGGTCAGGCGCGTGGCCTGATCG
>Ga0209916_1000404_pt1 | contig 71662 bp, 48 predicted proteins | sample ThiBio_1000_plan_FD_183956 | JGI IMG/M metagenome (GOLD analysis project Ga0209916, IMG submission 183956) | Wastewater bioreactor microbial communities from Cape Town, South Africa - Thiocy_solids_2 (SPAdes) | ecosystem: Engineered > Bioreactor > Thiocyanate-remediating > Anaerobic-Aerobic ... | reverse complement strand
CTTTGCCTGTGATACAACCGTGTTATACTGTTTTTTGATGGAGTTCATAATTAAAAGTTTATGGTGAACTTCTAAGTTCCATCTTTAAATAAAAGGCAGGAAAGGCTACCGAAGGTTTAGTTCAACATCAGGTTGGCATAAATGCGGGCAGACGAAAAACGTTCGTCAACCTTTGGTTCTTTGTTTTGGCTTTTGTTCCGGCCGGACGGAACGCAATCGGTAAAACCTATAACTTGTACTCTAAATAAATAATCAACTTCGGTATGCCGGGCGGGACGGATCGCTATTATCCGCACTTCGCCAACCTGTAACGTTGCACGCCATGCCTTGGACAAATGTTTTGCAGTAGACCGTATAGTAAACTGCCCGATGGAATTTGTATATAAAAGCACAGTCGGTTGACATTTCGCGAAACGATTTTTTTGAATAATTTGCCAATGGCAGTTCCCGCAGACATTAGCGAGAAGGGGCAGTTGTTCAGCTTTAACAATTTCTCAGCACAGCCAGCGCTTCTTAGACGTTGTTTGTATTGGTAAGCTCTTAATACTTTTATATAGTTTATTGTGACCGCTTTCAATGGGCCGTTTTTTGATTATGTTTTGTTTAACATTGAAAAATAGTGAGTCGCTGGCAGTTAGACCCAAGCGCAACTAAAATTCAGCAGGCTCCGCTCCTATTGTTCTTGTTATGTTATGCTGTAGACAAATACAATTCAGTCAGGTTTTAACTGTAGTTTCGGCTGACCCCAGGCACGAGGAATATTGTGGTCTACCCCTTTAGGCATTCGTGACAAGTCACAGGCGTGCAACACGCTGTTTTGCGCCAGCGGGGCAAGACATAGTTCAATCGGCTAATTGCAAATCTGTACTTCAGTTTCGGCTGACGGGGAAACGCCAGGAAGCTATCTAAACAATGTACTTTTAACTATAAATATAATTTCGGTTTTCAGCAGACGGATTTCAAATATCCCACCTGCGCAAAGCCGTTTCCGTTACCGGCAACCTAATGTGACGACCAAAACAGCTACCTGCTTTTATGTACTTATACAGGACACAACACAAAATCCTCTGGGAAATAAATTCTTTAATTCTTGAGCATAACGTCCCGACGGACAAATTCTGGGTTTCGGCAGGGACACTTGCGAAACGGATTAAAGGAATAAGAAACAAAGACCAACGTGTTGCGAAGGCCTTAGCTGCTCTTGCCGCTAAGGGATATACTGAATACATTGGTGCCGCAGATGACCGTTCTGCCAAAATCAAAATGACACAAAAAGGGCTTGACGCTTTGTGCTTATGGGAATTTAGGCATCTCCAAGACAAAGTAATTGGCAATCTGATAAGAGACGGTGTGACGATTTTAGTAGCCATAGCAACAATCTATTCTTTAACTATCGCAGCGACTGAACAACGACAAACACAAGAAGAGCTAAAGACATTAAAAGAAGAGTTCTATAAACTCCGTAAATAATGACAGCATCATCGTTATCGTAATACCAATCGCTCATTTTTTTAAATAGCTTTTTCATCAAACAAAAATTTTACTTCTAATTAGAAGCCGCTACTCTTAAATCGGCTGCCGGTAACAGCGGTTTTCTGCTATGTTGGCAGAAGGAAGGCACTTCGGCTATCTATCGCTTATCATCTGCATATCCGGCTGACCGAACGCAGATGAAACTTTTGAATATACAATGAACTAATTATCTTTATTTGGCTTCGGCTCCTGGGCGACGGAACACAGACGACCAGCACAGCAGAAAGCCGATTGTAAGCTTCCCCTTTTTAGTACTGTTTAAAAGGAGACTTTTCCTTTACCAGCTATAGGGCGGAGTGTAGCGGAGGCGTAGCCGAAGCGGAACGCAGCCCTATAGCTGGTAAATTTTTTTCTCGGTACATCCGGGGGGATATCCCACCAAGGCTGTCATGCGGCCGAGCATTATTATAATCATCGACCCATGCCTGCGTAGATTCCCTGACTTCGTCTATGTTGTCAAACAAATATGCATCGAGTATGTTTTTTCTGTATGTTCTATTAAATCTCTCGATGTAGGCATTTTGAGTAGGTTTCCCGGGCTGGATATATTTAAAGTCAATCCCATTTGCCCCACTCCAGGCTTGTGTTAATTTGGCTACAAATTCAGGTCCATTGTCCATACGTATTTTTTGTGGCTTGCCGTAACGGTTTATTAGATGCCTTAACACCCATATTACCCGACTACTCTTCAACGAGTAATCAATTTCAATAAAAAGTATTTCTCGGTTATAATCGTCTATTACATTAAAGGTTCTGAACCTGGTTCCATTACTTAGCGCATCACTCATAAAGTCGATACTCCATGTTTGAGTAAAGCTGTCCGGTATTTCTAAACGCTCTTTTACCCGTACTGGTAAGCGTTTTTTAATCTTCCGGCGATGGGTTAGTTTCATTTGCCTGTAAATCCGAAGCAGGCGTTTGTGATTGACAATGGTTCCGCTATTCCTGATTCGATCGAAACATTTCCAAAACCCTTCACCTGGGTTTTCGTTTGCAACTTGCGTCAACCGATCGATAATCGCCACGTCATTTTTTACGGAACGATAGTGCAGGTTGCTTCTGCTCAACTGTAATACCCGACACGCCTTGCTGATGTCTTTAGGTCGCTCTTTGCGGATTTCATCAACAATCCGCCTTTTTTCGCAAGGCTTTAAAGCTTTTTTTCGATAATATATTTTGCAGTGTCAAGTTCCATAGCCAAGTTGGCGTACATGCGTTTCAGACGGGCATTTTCATCTTCAAGTTCTTTTATTCGCTTGAGTTCAGTTGCTTCCATGCCGCCATATCGCTGCCGCCATTTATACAACGATGCCTTACTTACGCCGTACTCCCTGTTGATTTCCTCGGCTGTTTTACCGTTATCAAATTCCTTGAGAATATTGGCAATCTGTGTGGGACTGAATTTACTTTTTTTCATATTTTACGTTTTAAAGTTACATATTTTGTCCACTTTTAAAACGTACTATTTTTGGGGAAGCTTACAAATACCAGGTAAAACAATTGATAGTTGAATGGATAATCGAATACAGCGAAAGACGTCATGAAGCACTGAACAATCTACCACCGGAGGAATGGCCTAAAAACCTCTTAAAAATGAGAAGACTCTATTTAAATCGGTCTGAACAAAAGAGTACTTACACTAGTTTTAAATTCTATTTCCTTTTTTGAAAAGAGCCTATCAAAAATGCAGGGGGATGAGTGGGTATATTTGTTTTGGATAATGATAAACAATTCTTTTGGCTTAAATGCAAAGTGAATTCAGTGCTTGCAGTGCAACGCTTAAAATTTTATCGTCCGTTTTGATCTTCGCGCTGAGAAACAAAGGAGGTAAGGAAATCTGGATAAGGCGAGGCAGCTGTCCAGCCTCCATCTATCACCCATGTTTGTCCGGTTATATGGCCGCATTCATCAGATAAAAGCATCACTGCAGGTTTTGCGATGTCTTTTGGCAAAGCAATTTTACCAAGGGGAATGAGTTCCTTCCATTTACTTTCATATTCAGGGTCTTCCAGAATTGTACGCTCTGTAATAGTGGCTCCTGGAGCTATCGCATTAATTGTGATGCCCCATGGAGACAATTCAAGTACCAGACTTTTAGCCATCATGAGCAGTGCCGATTTCGTCATGGAATAAGTTGTCAGATTTGGATAAGCCCGCAAGCCAATCGTAGATGAAACCAAAAGTATTTTTCCTCCTGTACCCTGCTTACGCATTTGGCGGGCAGCTTGCTGAACCAGAAAAAAGGTCCCCTGCAAATTGAGATTCACTACCTTCTGAAACTCTTCTACTGTAAATTCAAAAAAATCTCCAAATAACGTATTACCGGCGTTTGCGATTACCAAATCGACGTGTCCAAATTCAGTTACAGAAAAATTTACCAGATCTTTTACAAAGTCAATATCGCTCGCATCACCGGGACATGCAACACATCGTCCTATACTTCCCAAATCCAGGGTCTTAGCAGCGTTAATTGTTAGCTTTTGATCTATGTCATTCAGGACCACTGAAACACCTTCATTTACCAATTGCCTGGCTATTTCAAAGCCAATTCCTTTTCCGGCACCTGTTATCACCGCAACTTTGTTCGAAAACTTTAATCGCATATCCACTTTTTTGAAAATTAATCAGGGTATAGCAATACTTTGGCCGATTGCCTGTTTTCACACAAATCAAAGCCCTCCCTCCATTTCGAAAGAGGAAATCGGTGCGTGACCATGTCTTCCACCTCCAGTTTACCTTGGGCAAGCGTCTTCATTGTCTGGGTCCATGTATCTCTCGTATAACCCACCGACCCAAGCACTCGGAGCTGCTTAAAGGCAATGTGATCCCAGGGTACCTTAAGTTCTCTCCCGAAATGTCCAACCTGTACGAACTGTCCTAAGGGGCGAATAGTTTCCAGGCAACTTCTGACTGAACTTTCAGCACCTGCACATTCCAATGCAACATCAACTCCCTCGCCCGAGGTTTCTTCATTAACGATGTTTATAACACTTTCAAGGTCAGCTTCTATCGTTCTTACAGCCCCAAAACGTTTCGCCAGGGAAAGACGGAATTTATCTCCGGAAGTTCCCACCGCTATTATTTTCACTCCGCGCAATGCCAGCAATTTCACGCATAACAAACCGATCGGTCCCGGGCCGGAAACCAATACCACATCGCCAGGTTTGACATTCGCGATATCCACCGCGGCATGCATCGCCGCTGCAAGCGGTTCAATCAGCGCGGCGGAATCCATCGGGATCCCTTCTGGAATCCTGAACAATTGATCGGGCCGAACGGAGACATATCTGGCAAAGGCCCCGTTTACGCCGTGGCCCATACCACGCCTGTTTTTACAAAACATAAATTCACCTCGGTAGCAGTATGAACAGCACCCGCAGGTAACGGCCACGGCACCGAGTACCGAAAATGTATCTCCCGCCTTGATGTTCTTTACCTCGGGTGCGATCTCAACTACGCGGCCTGAAAACTCATGACCCATTATAACGGGAGGATAGTTGCGAAACGTGTCGTGATATACATGTATATCCGTACCGCAAATACCGCAGCAGTGCACTTCCATAATCACATGCCCGGGCGATAATTCCGGACTACTCATGTCCATTATGGCCACATTGCCTTCTCCTTTCTGAAATTTCGTCAATGCTTTCATTTTCTTACAATATTAAATTGACATTCTCAATAGTTGTCTTGCCGCGTTCACAATATTTGCCGCACGCAGACCATATTTGTTCAGGAGTTCATTTGATTCTCCTGATTCGCCAAACACATCCTTCACACCAACGCGCAGCACGTAGCAGGGACAAACTTCCGCTGTCACTCCGGCTACAGCTTCACCAAGACCACCGATAATGGAGTGTTCTTCTACTGTAATAATCCTCCTTGTTTCACAAGCGGCAGACACAATTGCTTGGCGATCGATTGGCTTAACGGTCGGCATGTGAATCACGCGTGCATCGCAGCCTTCTTTTGCAAGAGTTTCGGCGGCGATAAGGCCTTCGCACGCCATTATTCCAGTAGTAATGATTGTAAGTTCATTTCCACCCTTCAAAAACTTTGCCTTGCCTATTTCAAATTTGCCATGCAGCTCCTCCACAACAGGATATGCGTCGCGCCCAAAACGAAGGTAAACGGGCCCTTTAAATTTCGCGGCCGCTATTGTACATTGCTTTGCTTCTTCATAGTCACCAGGTACCAGTACCGTCATATTTGGAAATGACCTTGCAATAGCAATGTCTTCAATGCTCTGGTGCGACGCTCCGTCTCCACCTGTCGAAATGCCGCAGTGGGTTGCGCCGATCTTTACGTTCAGCTTCGGATAAGCGACAGAATTCCTCATTTGGTCGCCGGCCCGGCAAGTTGCAAAAACACCGAAAGTTGATGCAAAAGGAAGAAATCCTTCCAGTGCAAGCCCGGCTGCTACCGACAACATATTCTGTTCCTGAACTCCGCAATTGAAAAATCTTTCGGGATATACTGCTTCAAATTCAGCCGTTTTCGTCGCTTTAGCCACATCTGCATCGAGAACAACTAATTCGGGAATTGAACGAGCCAATTCCAGCAATCCATGTACGTAGCCCATTCGTGTTTGTTTATACTCCATCATTCAATTCTTTTATCGCCCTTTCATATTCTTCTTTCTTTGGAGGAGTTCCATGCCACGACGCTTCATTCTCCATGAAAGACACACCTTTGCCCTTCACGGTTCGGGCAATAATCATCGAAGGTTTTCCTTTCATCTTCTTAGCTTCTTCTACCGCGCTGATGACCTGCGTAAAATCATTTCCGTCAATTTCCAGCACATGCCAGCCGAAACTCTCCCATTTCGGTTTCAGAGGATTCAAAGGCATCACCACCTCAGAGTTTCCGTCTGTTTGCAAATAGTTGCGATCAACGAAAGCAATGACATTGTCAAGTTTATACTTGTTGGCAAACATAGCGGCCTCCCATACCTGCCCTTCCTGTATTTCACCGTCGCCACATAAAATATAGTAATAATGGTTTTCCTTTCGCACTTTGGCTGCTAATGCCATTCCAACGCCGGTTGAGATACCGAGGCCGAGTGTTCCTGTTGAGGCCTCTATTCCAGGCGTTTTAGGTTGAAACGGGTGACCCTGCAAATGAGAACCCGGCCGCCGAAATGTTTTTAAATCCTCCGTGGGAAAATAGCTGCAGTCGGCAAGCACAGCGTAAATAACGGGAGTGCAATGGCCCTTCGACAAAATAAACCGATCGCGCTGCGCCCACTGAGGATTGTCTGCATCGTGATTCATTATATGGTAATAAAGTGCAACCACAATGTCCGTTGCGCCCAGGCTGCCTCCCAAATGGCCCGAATTGGCATGATATACCATCGAAACAATCTCTTTCCTGATTTTCCTCGATTTCGCTTTAAGCGCACTCAAATCCAACTCTTTGGTCATGGTTTAACAGTTCTGTTAACGATTGGTGTTTTGTTTGGAGCTAATTCATCAGTTACACATCCCTGCGAAGCCGAATTTACCATAACGGCGTATTTATATAAAATACCATTTGACACTTTGATAGGCGGCATCCTCCATCGATTTCTACGCTCGCGCAGCATTTCATCCGTCAGGTGTACATATAGTTCGTTCTTCACGGCATCAATAGTGATTGTGTCGCCATTTTCAATTAACGCTATAGTTCCCCCCACCTGTGCCTCCGGAGTAATATGTCCTACTACAAAGCCATGGGTTCCGCCGGAGAAGCGGCCATCCGTTATCAATGCAACATCTTTTCTCAGTCCAACTCCCATAAGCGATGCTGTCGGTTTAAGCATTTCGGGCATGCCCGGCCCACCCTTTGGCCCGCAATAACGTATTACAACCACCTCTCCCGCTCTGATCTCGCGATTCAATATGGCATTATTGGCATCGTCCTCTGATTCGAACACATGAGCCGGACCAGTGAATTTCTCTCCCTCCTTTCCTGTAATTTTGGCGACTGCGCCTTCTGAGGCGAGATTACCGTAAAGTATACGAAGGTGGCCAGTAGCTTTTAGTGGGCTGCTAAATGGGTAAATGATCTGCTGGTCCGCAGCAAGAGATGCCACTTCAGATAGATTTTCTGCAATGGTTTTACCTGTAACGGTCTTGCAGTTGCCATGCAACAAACCTTCATTCAGCATCGCCTTCATAACGGCAGGCACTCCACCAATCTCAAACAGGTCTTCCATTACATATCTTCCGCTCGGCTTTAAATCTGCAAGAACCGGTGTACGATCTGAAAAGTATTGGAAATCGTTTATAGAAAGCTTTACGTTTACAGCCTTCGCAATTGCTATCAAATGAATAACTGCGTTTGTCGACCCGCCTAGAACAATGACAAGGCGAATGGCATTTTCAAAAGCCTCGCGCGTCATGATGTCTTTAGGCTTGATTTCATGTTCGAGCAACACCCGAATCGCACTTCCGGCTTTGTTCGCCTCCTCATTCTTGTACTTGTCTGCCGCTGGATAGGAAGAATTAAAAGGCATGCACATGCCCATTGCTTCTACGACAGACGCCATAGTGTTGGCGGTGTACATTCCGCCGCAAGCACCAGGGCCAGGGCAGGCATGTAGAATAATTTCTCGAAATTCACGATCTGATATTTCGCCTGCTACCTTCTTTCCGATCGCCTCGAACGATGAAATGATATCAAGTTTTTTGTCGTTCCAGTACCCTGGTTTTATTGTGCCGCCATACATTATCATACTCGGTCTGTTCAGCCTGCACATCGCCATCAAAGCCCCGGGAATATTTTTATCGCATCCGACTACGGCAACGAGCGCATCATACCATTGCGCCCCTGCTACCATTTCGAGCGAATCGGCAATAATATCCCGCGAAGGGAGAGAATAGCGCATGCCGCTGGATCCCATCGATATTGCATCGCTTACCCCGGCCGTGTTGAAGACAAGACCGACCATTCCGTTGTCGTATACGTTCGACTTTATCTTTTGTGCCAGGTCATTAAGATGCATGTTGCATGGATTCCCGTCCCACCCGGCGCTGGCAATTCCCACCTGCGGTTTCTTCAGGTCCTCTGATGTAAGTCCAATTGCATGGAGCATTGATTGGGCACCAGGCCGCTGATCGTTTTGAGTAATCTCTCTGCTGTATTTGTTAAGTATCTTCATTTAAAAACCAATGTTTAGATTCGTAGATAAGCCCAGGTATTGCTTGCCGCAGATTCATGAATTGCGTCGAGTACCTGTTGGCAGATAAGTCCATTATTAAATCGGATACCGAGTTTTTTTCTCAGTCCATATTTTCAAAAAAATATTTAAACTGGTGAAAAAATTTGTGTTCCCATCCTATAGTGTGAGGTTGCGGCCACCAGTTCGCAATGAATTGATGTACCTTGTCAGTCACAAGAATATGCTGAAGCCACTGTATTCATGATCGTTGCGCGAATAGAACTCAACTTCGTTAATCGTTCGAGATAAGCTCGCAGCACCATCGCTGCCGAATATCTCTATTCTCAAAAAATTCTTCCGCCCCGTTGCAACCCGCGTCGCAATGAAAGAGCCGAGCCCCGCTTCTTAATTTGGACTGAAAACAGCATGCGTCATCGGTAGAAACCATTGCATATTCTTCTTTTCCCGGCTGCGGCCTTTGCGTGATGAAGTTCTTTTGCATTCCGCATACAGACTCGAATTCTCCAATAAGAAAGCGTGCAATATCTATCACGTGTGCATTCATATCTCCGTTGGCACCCGCAACCGATTCTTCAATACTGTGTCTCCAAACGACCGGCACAAGAGGATTAACAAGCCAATCTTGGTAGCATACCGCATTAAAATGAAAAACGGTTCCAATCTTCCCGTCTGAAAGCAGCTTTTTTATCAACCCTAATGCGGGAACATACCTGTAATTGAAGATCATCATATTGGCAACGCTGGAAAATGTAACAACCTTCACCATCTTTTCTGCTTCCTGCACGTTCCTCACAATCGGGTTCTTACATATAACATGCTCCCCATCTATGCACCGCAACAGCCATCGGCAGACGCAAATGATTGGGAGCGCATATATCTATCACATCTATGTTCGACGAATCCACAACACGCTGCCACGAGTTCTCCGAATGATTCCATTTAAAACTTTCAGCCGGTTTTTTCAGGTCCTGCGCTTTTCGTCCGTAAATAGTATGAAGTACCGGCGTCATCAGAAGATCGAAAAATTCACTTACTCTACTGTACGCATTGCTGTGTGCTTTTCCCATAGACCGCGACCCAATGAGACCTATATTTTTTTCTTGCTTCATGCCGTAGTTATTTCAATCCAAGTACTTGTCTGTTCAAAGCCTTATTTGCAGCGCCTGCCGCGAAATCGTCGAATGCATCTCTTGTTGCCTCAATGAGGTGCCTTTTGATAAAGTCTGCCCCTTCGATTGCGCCCTGCTGCATGCTTTTGATACAGCATTCCCATTCAAGAATCGCCCAGCCTTTGTATCCTGATTCGGTGAGCAGTGAAAAGATTCTATTGAAATTTATCTGTCCGTCACCAGGGGAACGAAACCTCCCCGCCCTTTTCGCCCACGGCTGGTAACCGCCGAAAACACCCATCAAACCGCTTGAATTAAACTCCGCATCTTTCACGTGAAAAGCTTTAATGCGATCCGAAAATATTTTAATGAACCCGACATAATCCAATTGCTGCAGATGCAAATGACTCGGGTCATACGTGAGGCAGGCTGCCGGGTGTCCGTTGGTTTTATCGAGGAATTCTGAATAAGTGGCCCCGTCAAAAAGATCCGAGCCGGGATGGAGTTCGAAGCCGAATGTAATGCCATGCTCCGCGGCAAAATTCAATAGCGGTATCCATCTTTTTACCAACTCATCAAAAGCTTCTTTAATCAAACCTTCCGGCCGTTGTGGCCAGGGATACAAGTACGGCCAAGCATACCCCCCCGATAAAACTGAAATATTTTCTGTACCAAAATTCACCGAAGCCAAAACCACTTTTCGTAGCTGATCTGCCGCCCACTCCGAACGCTGATGAGCATTCAATCCTGCGGGATGAAAAGCACTGAATAGTATATCATAAGCAGGATGAACGGCGATAAGCTGACCCTGCAGGTACGCGGCAAGCTCAATAACAGTCAGGTTTGCTTCCTCCTTCAGTCTTCCACTAAACTCATCGCAATAGTTTTTGGAGGAAGCCGCCTTTGCCAGATCAAACAATTTTGACTCCCAGGTGGGAACCTGAATACCGGTATAACCCAAAGAAGATACCCACCTGGAAATCGATCCGATATCGTTGAAAGGTTCATAGTCCCTGACTATCTGTGCCAGAAATATCCCGGGCCCAAAAATAGTTTGCATACAGTCAATTCTTATTTTCTCTGGTCAATTTCAAAGGTATAGACAAAGAAAGCCGTAGCCTCCTCCTTAATTGTCTGTTTTTTGCACTATTTTGTCGTCAATAGTTATTTTTTTTGAGAATTATGTCTGTATAATTAAACTGACAATTATGAACCCTATATTAGAAAAGGTACCCACTTTCCCGAGCAACTCTTTTGCATTAAAGGAAGAGATACTTCCATACATCAAAATAGGGTGGCATTTTCATCCCGAATACGAACTGACGCTATTTACTGAAAGCAGTGGTAAACGCTTTATCGGTGACCATACTGACAATTTCGGCCCGGGTGACTTGTTGTTAATCGGTCCGTATTTGCCACACTATATGCGAAACCACGAAATCTACTACAAGGGCGATGACAGCCTCAGAATTCGGGCGATTGTAGTTCACTTTTCAAAAGATTTTGCCGGTGAGAAATTCTTTGACATCCCCGAAACGGTGTCCCTAAAAAAATTGCTGCAGAACTCTGAAAGAGGAATACATATTTACGGCAAAACCCAGAAAAAAGTGGCGAAGATGATGGAGGCTCTTCTCCATCTGGAAGGATATCCCAGGCTCATGAGCCTGATTGATATCTTGCAGATCATTGCAACTTCTGAAGAAAAAAGACTTTTGTCATCACTTGGGTACCGGAATACATTTGCCCCTCATGATGCAGACCGTATTAATGCCGTTTTTGATTACATTCTCAAGACTTTCCAAACAGAGATCAAACTAACGGATGTGGCCGAAATTGCACACATGTCGGTTTCGGCATTCTGCAAGTTTTTCAAAAGCCGAACCGGAAAAACATTCTCCCATATATTAAATGAAATAAGAATCGGGCACGCCTGCAGACTGTTTATTGAGCAGGGCGACTCCGTTTCAAACGTATGTTATTCCTGCGGATACAACAGTCTGTCGTACTTCAACAGAAAATTTAAAGCCATAACGAAATTTTCTCCGCTGGACTATCGGAACAGATTCTATAAGGAACCGAAAGTGTAAATCTAGAATTCGAGAATTTTGTAGAATTCGATTCTGAAATTCCTGAAAAGAGGACGCTGCAATTCACAAAGCCTTTCGTGCTCATCATCGCCGCGGAAAAACTGTACCGCCGCATAGGCTTCTTCGAGTGAATCGAACTGTTTTTCCCATGTAATGGAATTGCATGGTATCCCTGCAGAAATCGGCTGCATCCTCATACCACCCTTAGGGTAATCCGTTCGGCGCAACTCAAGCTCCACAAATTGCTTCTCCAACTCCATGAACCTTGCTTCTTCGGTAATATCAAATTCCCACAGCATTCGCATATAGACCTGCATAATTTTGTCGTTTTATTTGTTTGATAAATATTTTAATAGGGCTGAAGAAAAGCCATTACTACTGCCATCAATTAAATCTGCGATCTTTTTTATGCTCATTTCGGGATGTATGGTATGCTGCGATGTTACCGCAAGGGCTCCGGCAAGATTTCCTAATTGTTGCGCCTCCGATAGTTGGAGCCCTCCATTGAGTCCTGCCATGATCCCGGATATGTGCGCATCTCCCGCACCTGCAGAACTTTTAACATCAACTGTAAATGCGGGGACGAAATTCAACTCAGTCCCGTTCCATGTCCAACTGCCTCTTTTTCCTGCTGTAACCGACAAACAGATATGGGGATTATATCTTTTTGTCTTGTCGGCTAATCTTCGTACAATCATGGCTGGCTCTTTATAAAAAGCGGCACCGGCCAACGCTGATGCTTCTTCGATATTTACTGCCAGAAGATGCACCAGCGAAAGCATGCCCAGCCGTTCCACCTCAGGCATTTCTCCAGCAGTAAATGACGCAACACTAAATCCGCCGTATTTATCAGAAAGCCGAAGCAAAGCGTACCGCGCATCAAGAGGGACTTCGGGCACAGCCAATGCCAGGAACGCCCCTTTGTATTGTCGGAAGACGTCTTCTTTTTCCTCTATGTAACGCGCATCCACTTTGCTGCATGCAGATTCCTCGGTTGTCAGGTTGCCCCCGGTTCCATCGGGATATAAAAAACAAAATCCAAACATCGTCCGATCACCTCCCAAAATATCGACATACCTCACGTCTATTCCCGCTTCTTGCATTTCTTGGACGATTTCCTTCCCTGCAGCGTCATCGCCAACTTTACCAATAGCAAATGTCGGCACGTCATGGTCCGATAGTTTCTTAAAGTTGTGCGCAATGATATGCATCTTACAATAGTCCCGGGCGTCAAGGTATTTCCCACCACGGCTCTCTTCGCGTCCAAGAGTGTGATTGCCGCTCAAAAGAAACAGCGCACCCGAGCCTATGCCACCTGTGCAGATCAGGGCTTTAAAATGATTTGGAGGAAAGATCAGCATTGTTTAATATCCAAAATCCCATTCGGGATGTTCTTCAATCGGATGCCTTGCAGTATCAACGGTCGCGGTAAGCAATGCATCAGGATGTTCCTGTAAAAGGGTCACAGGGTATTCAGTGCAAACAGGTCCGAAAAGAGCTATTCGCAACGCAGTTTGCTTCCATGCTCCTGTATCGGAAAATAGCCTCACTTTTTTTGCTGATAAACACTCGCGCATTCCTAATGTAACAGACATCGGCGCAACGAGTTGATAAGCTGTGCCAAAAGAACGCTGTGACAATGCTATCACGGTGTCGATGCTATTGCTCTGAATTCTGACCGCCGATTTTCGCAACTCTTCAATTGTTAGCGGGCTATACGGCTCGCGTCTTGCCTGATTAAATGCCACATGACCATCCTGTCCCCACCCTCCGTATGTAATGTCGATTTCAGACGACATTATTTTATCGCTTACCTTTTTATAGTTGTCAGGCAATAGAAAATACCTGTTCTTCTCAGGCACACAAAGTTCCGCGGAAACAGGCAAGTAGAAATTGTTCAGCATATACGTCCTGAAATTCTGTGGATGCTTTTCAGGAAGTAAATTTCCTTCCCAATCAAGGCACTCGTCCATATGAAATACGACCATATTCTTTAGCGAAATCTTTTCTGCATTTACAAGCTTGGTAAATGGCTTATACCAGCAAAGCGGCCCGCAAGGAATAATAGCATGTGTTTTAGCGCCTTTCCGATTGTTGAAGCAAATAATATCCACCAGTTCGCGTGCCATCAGCTGCCCCATTTCCTCTGTATTTTTGCACATTCTAAACGGAATCTTTCTTGAAGGATGACCAGCCAAAGCACCATGTCTGATTCGGCACCATTCCAATAGTTGTTTCTTGTTAATCCCCACCGTGAATAGTTTTTATTTTTAAATAGCATTGTTCCACCAAACATGGATTGTCCAGAACTTGTCCCATGCGATACTCATAATGTCAAGATCGCCATCTCCATCCAGATCCACGAGCCTTGCTCCATCATGACTTTCTTTTCCGTGATCTAAAATATATTGTCTGAACTTTCCTTTACCGACATTCTCCCAAAGGGTTAATCTTTTCGGCCCACGGTGCTCCGCAGTGATAATATCTGAGTCGCCGTCCTTGTCTATATCCCCAACACTTAATGAATTGGTGGTGAACTGTTTGGCCAGTATCTGTGATGGCCAGTCACCGGATGATTTAAAGGGATTCAGAAAAAGCATAACGGAAGCAGGTCCACCCTGATTTTCTTCAGTAATAACAATATCAGGACGCTTGTCCCCATCAAAGTCGGCCGATGCTATGCGATCAAGATAGTTGTTTTGATTGTTTACAGTGGCAACTTTGTGCATCTTCCAGTCATCTGTAAAGGAACCTGGATTTTCAAACCAAAATACTTCATGGGTTTCGCCGAAAGTGCCGACTACGTCAGGTTTTCCATCCCCATTGATATCTGCAACATCCACGGCTTCGTCAGACGTTCTTTCCGTAACATGAACTACCGGCCAGTTGGAAAAAACCTGAGGGGGCACCTTAAAAGCATAAGTTCCTATGCCCGCCGTCATAACCACTTCATAGGCATTGCCCGGTATAAGCTGCGCTTTAATATGCCCCTGCGCGCCGATACTATGGCTCGCCTTCGCTAACGATCCGATCCTGTTAATTTTCCAGGTATCCCTACTGCCGACGCACAAAAACACATTGATGTTGCCGTCCACAGCAATAATTTCATCATGTCCGTCGCGGTTCACATCTATGGTAACAACGGCATGCAAATCTTTGGAAATAAGATGCTGTTTCCATTGAGTTTTTTTTTTCCAGGATTTTCATATATATAGTTTCCCGAAACTATGTCCTGCCGGTTGTCTCCCGTAACCTCTCCGGCAGCCAGCCCAAATGTGCGCATGTGCTTATCAGTTATCTGCTGGTACGACCAGCGGTAAGGATTGAGCGCTTTCCCCGCTACAGGAGGTTTAGATTGGTTAATGAATAATCTTAATGGCGGATGATTAAGGAAGTCGCAACTGATAATGTCCAGGTCGCCGTCATTATCAATATCACCTGCAGTGGCGTTATGCCCGCCCGAATGTGCGATAATGCTTTTCGCAAAGGTTTGGGGATCTCCGGGTTGTTGATAGAGAATACCCAGGGTTTTCAATTCCTGTCCGAAAAGTATATCAGACAGTCCATCGCGGTTGAAATCATTGATTACTATCTTGTGTGTTCCGCAATCGGGATCAATTTCTGTTTTGGCCCAGTTACTGTCTGCTGGTGAATTCTTCACTGTAAACAAGTACATTTTTCCGCTGCTGTGAGCTGAATCTGCCGCGACGATTTCGGGCTTACCGTCTCCATCGATGTCGCCGGCTTCAACGGTCTGTGCATCAAGATCCGCGATCCTGTGAAATATCCATTTATCCTTAAGCGAATCGCCAGGTGTTTCCACCCAGCCTTTGACGGTTACAACATCCAGGTCACCGTCCCCGTCTATGTCGTGCACATCAACCGCCTCACCGCCGGAATATGAGATGTCTATTTTGATCCATTTATCATCTCCCATATTCAACCACACCTTTGTTATGCCATGGCCACTGCTAACGACATCCATACGGTTGTCCATATTCAAATCTCCGATACCAAGATTGTGCATCCAGTTCCCATGTGTACCGATGGTATGCTTTTTCCATTCGAATACATGAGTTGGCGAGTTTGCCGGCAGCGGGTTCTCAAGCCACATCACATTATTGCTGTCTTTGCCATCGGCCATGAAAAGGTCTATGTCACCATCATTATCAAAATCTGCAGTTTCCATATCTGTGGTAAACTCGACGGATGGAGTGTTAAGCCTGAATTTAACCCATTTATGATCTATCAGTTTGTACCATGCTGCCTCTGTACCGGCAAGTATCAAATCATTTACACCATCACCATCGATATCCGCAATGGCTTTATTATCACCCGACGCCAGACTATCTATCAAAATCTCTTTGAAATTTACCTGGATGGAAGGTGCTGATGATGACGCCTGGAAACAAGATGCCACCGATGACGCCGCAAGGAAAAGAAGTATTACCGTTAATTTTAGTTCTTTCATCGCTTTATTGTATTAATTGGTTATCGCCTTTATTAAGTTTGCATGTTAATTTGATGAATTTACCCTCGCTTTTTGCTGTAGTGACCACACCTGAAAATTTTAATAATTTTGCAACTGACTGCGGTATGGTGCAAACCCATTCTTGTTCCGAATCGGTATGCGCAGTGAGGCTTGCTATTTTGCCCTCCCTGACTACGCCGGATATCGAAACGCCATGCGAGGCGAGCAATTTGTCAAATGAACAATTTTTTAAATCACGGGAAAGAGCAGGAAACAGCACGGCGCCCAATTTGTCACTGTAAACTTGTATGAACATTCCGTTCACGGCTGCGAGGTATGCGCCTGCGGCGGTTGTATGCCAGGGGAGATATGCGCCATCTTGCCGGTTCCAGTGCTCTGCCGGCGTTTGAAATGATCCAACTGTGTAGATGGCATCCTGCAAAATTTTGTACCCCTTATCGCCTTCTCCCGCAACAAAACATGCCGACGCAAGGTTCGACAATCCCCACAGCCAGGTGGTGGTGGAAAATACATAGTCCGTTGTTCTTTCTTCTTTTGCCTTAAGAAAATAGTTCACCGCTTCGTTGAGAGTGTTCATCGGAATTTTCGAATCTATATCAATTGCAAAAGGGAAAATCGAACCGAGATGCGCTACCCCGTACGTATCATCCATATTTTCGGAAACCCTGAAGACATTTTTTTGTGCGTCAACGGGCATCAGCCGGACGATTTCATCCGAAAGACTCAACCACTCTGCAGCCTCATCTTTGTCCTTGTCGAGTACCATTGCGGCCGTTGCCGCTACTTTAAGTGCCCTGGCGAATGCGCATACGGTGTACATTTCGTTTTTAGCGGGATATATATGCTCTACCGGCGACACAACCGGCCTGATATAGATTTTTCCCTGTTCATCATATTTCAGGATGTCGTGAATCAACCATTGTACATTTCCTTTCAGTACCGAATAGAATTGGCTGAGACTTTTCTTATCTCCTGTGTATAGGTAGTAGCGCCATACATGTTCAGATATCTCTCCGTGTATGTATCTTTCATCTACCCACTGGCCCATAGGTGCGCTCTCCAAACCTGTTTCTGTACTTTCCCACGAATAAAATGTACCATTGCCTTTGCTTCGTTGTGTCGCGTAATCTCGGGTGAGCCACCTCCAGTTCGGAATTGTTCTCGCCAGTTCTGGATGGTTCGATGATATCAATCCAAAAAAGACGTACATCTCATCATGAAGAAAGCGGCCTTCCCAGTTAGAAGCGAGTATACCACAGGATGAGCTCCACTCTCCCGAATTACAGCGGAGCGTGTACAATGAACTTTTATAGATATTTTCAAGTACGGGGGTTCCAAGCTTGACCGCGCTGACCGACCAAAAACCTTTCCATTCCTTCACGTGGACATTAATCAATCCTTTCAATTCATCGAATTTTGGAAAATAGGTATACCGTTTCCTGTCACTTAGTACCATCCAGAACCAGAGTTCACGGCTTTCACCCTTTTTCAGTTTCAAGTCATGAATAAAATTGCCGCCCTGCGCAGTTTTCTGTATACGGCCTACAGGGTACCTGCCCCAATGTACCTGGCCAAGGTGATCTTCAACTTCGTATTTTATCAGCAAACTCTCCTCAACATGCGGTATCCGGGAATCTACATCGGGATCTGTGCTGAATTTGCCATCAATGCTCCCAAATAATTTGTCCGTGGGATAAGGACGAAATATAAAAAGCTTTGTGCCGGTGGACATCTTACCATAGGCATCGCCGAATTCATATTTTAATGTGAATTTTACGTCCACCTCTTTCGACGAGGTATTTGTGAGGGTAGTATGAAAAACCATAATGTTCTGCGACAACAGTATCATGCTTTCCGTCACTTCATTTACTGACTGATGCCTGAGTTCCGAACGAACTATTGCTTTATCGTAGTCCATCGTTTGCGTCCAGTCGTCATCGGTGGTAGTTTTGTTATCAATCACTAATTCCCTGCTAGTGCGGCCGAACCTAACAAGCGGTTGGCTTGATCCAATAGGGATGTCTTTATCAAAACGTGGGATCCAGGTGAGCGCGGTGCGGGCGTCACGATGTCTCCTTCCCGCCCAAAAAACCGTGCGATTCACTGTTTCTTCTTCAAGGCTCTTTCCGTTATGAAACCCATTTGGCCCTACTATTGTCTCAATATGGCCGTTTCCAATCATCGGCCAGTTATAAGAGATATCTTTCGACGAGGCCATGTTCCAGTTCTGTTGGCCAAAAGATTTTTCGGTACTAATAACCGATATCCCCGCGTACAAGACCAAAAAAGTTCCGGTTTTGATTGTCGTTATCATTATTTTTTTATTTGACTGTCTTAACATTTCCAATTGAAATTTTGAGCGACCTATATGATGAATTGATCAGGCGGCTGACGGTATTGAAGTCACCTGTCTCTGAAAAACCTATGGTTACATGAGCAGGCGCTTTCGTTAGCTGCTGCCACCTCGATTGGTTGGGTCCCCGGCCAAATCCAAACACGGTCATGCCCCCTTCACCCGAATGCCAGAATACATCTTCATAATCATAATCCTCATGGTGAACATAGAACATCACGCGTGAAATTTGCCGGTCACCGAAATACACCCATTTTGGCGAAGGAAGCTTTCCCGACCATTGCGTTTCCATCCGATAGGGCTTCATGATCCTCCTTTGACCATCGGATTGAACCCAGAAATCATCTTCATTAAATTCACCACCCGGCGTTCCTTCGTAAAGAATCCAGTAAGGAGCGTTGTTTTTTTTCAGAAGCGACATCGTTGCATAATTTGGATAAATATCCCAACGCGATTGCCATTGGCCATCTTCTGTTTCGCAGACGATGGAAACTTTCAGTGGACCCCGGCTGAGTACGACCGCTGGTCTTTTGCCCACAGGCTCTCCCGGATGAAATTCCGGAGGAGCAATGTTGGGTATACCCCTGTATCTGCCTTTAAATCCCGCTACGTTTTCGTCGGGGTGATAACTTATCCAGTCGTTCCCGTCTTTGTCTTTTAGACTGGCAAATCCTCCGCTCGTTTCATGATAAAAATATTCGGATGTAGGTGTCTGTATTTTATAAGTGGGTTGGCCTTCATAGGCATCCATATGTGAGAGGTTAATAACATATGCGGAAGTTTGTGTTTCACGAAACTCAGTGTCAAAATATAATTTGAAATGTCTCGTCTGATAACAACTGGAAGTGCCTTTCATAATAAATATTAGATTGCCAAGGGCCCTGGTCGCGCCGTTGTAGCCAGCGGCCGTATCAAACTGAAACAGTATGTTTTTATCTATAACAGTGCCCGTTGAATTTACTTCATATAGCGCCAGTGAACTTAGGCTAATGGAGTCCTTAAAGGCAGATCCCGACATCAACGCTGTAAAATCCAGAGGAACCTCCACTGGCTTATCTATCCTTTCAAAACCGTTTGCATTCACCGTTATGTCGAGTTCGAACTTCTGCGGAACTTTCGTCGAAGCCTGTTTCGATGGTATCGCATCATTTCGCCACAGATGAAGCAGGTTATAGTCTCGCCAAGCAATGCTTACGATGTCGAGGTCACCATCTCCGTCCATATCCGCTACCCGCGTGCCCAAATGGCTCTCTCTGCCGAGATCCACTTCGATAGGCTCAAAATTTCCCTTTCCATCATTTTCATATATCAGCACTCGCTCATCGTGCGGCAACGGCTTCTTATCGGGACCAGGCATTTCATGTTCGCCAACAATCAGGTCAATATCACCATCGTTATCCATGTCTGCCGCGTCCATGCTGTTCATGGATTTCGATGTTGCAATCACTGTTTTCTTCCATGCATTTTTAGGATTTTTTGGATGATGGTATATCGTCAAATAAGCGTTTCTTACATTTCCGGGATAACGTTCATCGCTTGTCGCAACGTCCGGACTCCCGTCTCCATTTAAGTCTGCGACCACAAAACGGTCCGGACTTGTTCCTTTTCCGATGTCAAATCGCTGCCAATTGCCTCTTCCGTTGCCAGGATTCATCCACCATACAACCATCCTGTTGTTCTTTTTAACGTCCCATGTCCCTTCCATCACTGGTCCCTCTCCTGGCAATGCATAGCTTCCTACGAGATCTATGAGACCGTCGCCATTTATGTCTCCCGAAGCATAGCCGCCTCCAGTTGATGATATGACCACTTGCCGCCAGGGCGTATTTGCTGGGTTTGCAGGAATTTCAAAATAATATTGGTTGACTTCGTCGTAAAGCAATATCTCCGGCTTTCCTCCGGGCACCATCTGTGCCAGGGAATACTCCTGGCTGTTCGCATGCTCCGTTTGCATCATCGTTCCTACTTCAACGTACGACCAGGAATCACCTTGCACGTCGTTGGACTCGAGCCAGTAAACGTATGGAAAGCGTAAGCCTATAACATCTGCAAATGCGTCATCATCTACATTCAGTGCCAGTACCGCATCCACATCAAGGGGGAAAGAAATTCTTTTCCATCGGTCAGTCATACTTCCCCTCGGGTTACGGTAATACCATTCACCTGAAATGATGTCATTGTACCCATCACCATTCACATCAAACATATCAAGTCCGAAATAGCCCCACCAATCCTGAGCCCCCGGAATAACGTATTTATCTCTTATGCTATCTACTTCGATATAGGTCCATCTGTTCAACGCCAACTTTTTCTGTGCCGATACGGGAGTTTTATTAACAGCCCCTATGGCAAGGTTGTTCTGATCGGTTACCCCATTGCACAAAATAATGGTCAGCGCTGCAGTGACTGCTATCTTCATTAAAATGACTACTATTTTCATAAAAGTGCTGGTGATTTTATTTCGATCTTGTCGAAATTATGTCTTACCCTCTCGCTACGCAAACATTCTTTTAGCAATGATTTGAACTCTATTGAAATATTCTGAGCAAAAATTTAAAATTTCGGATTAGTTAATACCTGCTGCTTCGTCAACTATAGATTTTCCGAGGGACACCACTTCTTCAGCACCTTTTGTAACAACAAAGAAATATCCTGTGAAGGCCGGACGAACCGGATTTGTAGCATGCTTTACTCCTGCTTTTCTCCAAAATGGGAAGCCTTCGAATCCTCTTCCCCATAAAAGTTTAAGGTAATTTATCGCATTGGCAGGCATCACGCGGCCATAGCCTCTTCCGTTTTTGGGGTTATACAGTCCCATGATCAGATATCCCTTATAGATAAGCGGCGACGGCCCCAGGCTATCCCAGTCTGGTGTATCTATTAATGGGAACGGATAACGAGGATAAAGCGCTGTAGTCAGCCGGTGATGTTCATTAGGATGATTGATAAGGGCGGGTGTTGTAATAGCAGATCTCTGTTCCTGCCATTTTTCGCTATTGTAAATTTTGTAAACACCTGAATCTCCGCCCGGATAACCAATATCAACGATATTGATTCCATATTTAATATAGTCGATTTTAATATAGGGCTTATCGGGAAACGCTGTTATTTCCTGTATCACCTGCCCATCGCCCCACTCAAGATGCAATATTTTTCGATCATTGCTTTCAAATTTAATATTCGAAGATGCCGTAAGTGAACCTCTTCCCTTCCCATATCCCATCCAAACTCCGTCCAGTTGTCCGTCCTCGGCAGCCTGATTTTCGGGGTCGCCCTTAATCGTTAGTTCAGTAATCAGGTTGTTGACCGCCCCATCTTTGAAAACCCTGTTCGCATACTTCATCCTGAATGCACTGTTCTCTATAGTTGCGAAGTTTTTGTCGACATTGAGTTGAACTTTAAAGGCATTGTCCTTCTTGCCTTTTTCGGCCGGATCACCAGAATTTCTAAACCTTACGAGCACCGCTGGGCCAGGATAGTTGATCTCGAACATGTGCTCGTCTGTTTCCGAATAAATATAAAAAATATTATCTCCCTTCTTAAGATATTCCAGAGGAACGGGTATCATACAGTAGGCCCAGTCGTGTACTTTACCAGGACTTTCTGCCAGCATTCTTCCATTGATACCCATTGAATGAAACAGTCCGTCATCGGGCGCGCCGCTCCACGACGAAAAAACTACGTATGCAGAAATAGCATCTGAGAGATCAGTATCGATTGGGATAGTACATTCTTTTTTCCTTCCGACTCTAGATGAGAAATTTTCTCCGAGCTCTTTAGTTTCAAACATTTTCACAGAAAAGTTATGCTGCTTTAGTTCATCGAACGTAACAGGCTCTGTAAGATAACTGAGTCCGTTGCTAGAATTTATTTTGGACACTATCTTAATGGGCCCTTTTTGCTCGGGCACCCAGAAATTATCCCAGCTTTGAAGATATGGCGACTGTTTTTTTCTTCCTATTGTCCCCCTCCACTCTCCATCTTCTATCCTGTATTGCCAACCTCTCTTTTCACCGTCGCCATCAAGATCGAATTCTTCATAGTATCCCACGTAATCTACCGATTCAACTTGTGTTGAATCATCCACGGCAGTCTGAAAGCTTACAAGGTTCCGGGCTTCAGCATTGCCGCGAACTTTCTTTATGATTCCCCTGGCATATTTTTTTGCTCGGGGATTATAAAAAACGCGAACGGTGAAAGAATTCAGCCAATAGTGCGGCCAGTTAAATCCGTAACAAACCTGTTTGCCACAATAGAAGGTGAAAACATTCTTTCCTTTTTTTAGCAACGAAGCAGGAACTTTCACGGCAGGATTCCCATGAACAAATCTGTAGTAACAAAACGGGTTGCCCGGTGTTTTGGGCTGCGGAAAATTGTATTTCACGCTTCCATTAATGCTGAACGCCTGGTCGCTGGTGCCGATGTGTCCACCCCAAAAGTTGATTGCGACCTCCGCGTTCTCTGCATCCTTTATATCATCAATATACAAAACGGCCTGGAAAGATTCATAGTAGGCGAAATCACCCTTCATCGGCGTGAGGCGGTTGAGATAAGAATATTCTCTAAAAACACTTCCCGGGGCGAACAACACACTTTGGGCGAAAACACAAGTACAACAAAATAATCCACACAAGAAAGTTATAATTGCATTTTTCATTTTCATATTGTTTTAGTAACCCGGATTCTGAATGAGTTCAGGGTTTGAATTTATTGCCGACTGTGGGATAGGGTATACGTTTTGGTGATTGCCTTCAGCCGATCGGTCTGCAAACTCCCAGGTACCTCTCACAAACTTTCCAAACCTCACAAGATCATTTCTCCTCACTCCTTCAAAATAGAGCTCCCATGCTCTCTCTTTCAATAGCTGGTCGAGTGTAAGTGAAGTCGTAGTATATGCATGACTTGCAGCATCATCGAATGCTCGTTCGCGAACGCTGTTCACAAGGTCAACCGCTTCTTGTGTAGCCGCACCACCATTTTTGCGCATTAGTGCTTCTGCTTTCATTAGAATTACATCCCCCAAACGAAAAATAACTCTGTCATTCTCCATACACCAGGAAGGATACCTCGAAATCTCATACTTCACAAAACGTGCGCCGTGGTACTCAAGTGCGTTGATATGGTTGTAAGTAGCGGGATCCGACGGATTGTAGATATTCACAAAATCGACGGTCAGATTCAAGTCATGGGGAACACTTTCATATGCACACTTCAGCGGAGCGCCTGTTGATGAAAATTGAGGACCTGCGATCCATCCGTTTCTTCTTTTGTCGTCGGGGTCGAAAGATTTATAATGGGAAGGTAAAGCACAAAGCCCGTTCCATGGGCCGTTGGTAGTGTTGTATTTCGCCTTCATTGAAGGGTGAAGACTCGTCCAGTAAACGATAAACTGCCAATCGGTTTTCGAACCATCATAAGGGATCACGAAGATGTTTTCCTTGGATCCCTCGTTCTTTGCGAGAAAGTTGTTGAAATAGTTCGACTCAAGCGTGTATTTACCAGAACCAATAATTGCATCACAAGCATCTATGGTTTCATCCCATTTGGGTGAGCCTGTCCACGTTTCAGCGTTGAGATACAATTTTGCCAGAAGCGCATATGCGGCATACTGGTTAAAACGACCGTACGTTGACTGATTTGTTTCATCAGAAAGGGCTGCTATGTTATCAAGAATGTCCTGTTCAATAAAATTGAAGACTTCTTTTCTTCCTTCTTCAAAGTTGCTATTGTTCTTCGGTAAAAATCCTTTCGGCACATCGAACCTGTCGAGTATTGGCACATTTCCAAAATGATCTATTAACTCGTAATAGCCGAACGCTCTTATTAACTTCAACTCCGCTACAAAACGACTGTATAGCTCAGGACTAACCTTATCCTGGACATTTGCAAGCTGGAACAGCAACTGATTGGCCTTGTTAACGCGGCCGAATCCGTAGTTCCAGATATTTCCGAAATATGATAACTGCGGCTGCCAGTTGTGCTCGTGCAATCTCAGGTATATGCCCCCATCGTACCAATCCTTACCGCGCGTCGGAATAACTGTTTCATCGGTTGCCAGCGTTGCGGCTTCCATGAGCGATTCGATATCCCTCAGACCTCCATACGCGGGGGCCAAAGCAGCGATTATTTCCTGTTCCGTTTGGTAAAACTCGTTCTGAAGCAAGTCGCTATACACTTGTTCATCCAACTTTGTACATGAAGTGTGCATTGCCAGGAATACGATACTGCCAATAAGCACTTTTTTATATTCGTTCATATAAAACGATTTAAGTGTTTAAAATTTTAGATTCACACCAAATGAAAATGATCTCGTGCTGGGATAGTCTCTCAGAAGATCGATACCGCTGTTTTCTTTCTTATCATATCCCGGCGTAAGTCCATTTATGTTCAACTCCGGGTCATGTCCCTTGTATCCTGTAAAAGTGATGAGGTTTTTTCCGGACACATAAATTCTTGCACTGTTAAGGTATTTCGATTTAACAGGGATAGTATAGCCGATCGAAATGACATCTATTTTTACATAGTCCCCTTTTTCAACATAGTAGTCCGACATTTGGGGATCATCAACAACCGGGCTTGTTAAACCCGATTTAAGTATGTTACTAGGAATGAGCTTCCTGTTTTCGTAGAACAGGCGTTTTACGTTGAGAATGTCGAACCCGAAGGCTCCCCGCACCAGAGCATACACATCGAAATTCTTATACACAAAATTGTTGGTGAAGCCAATCCAGTATTTTGGGAGACCATTACCTATAATCCTTTTGTCTTCATACTGGCCCTCGGTTGCAGTTATTTTTTTACTGTTATCTTCGTTCCAGAATTGCCATTTGCCATCCTCCGTAAATTCAGCGAATTTAAATCCGTACATGTTACCGATTGGTTGTCCTTCTTCAATACGATATGCATAAACCGAACCTAATCCCGGTGCGCCCAACTCCGCAAGGTCCTGGTATTTTGTTTGGTAACTATCGTTCGATAGTGAAACAAGCCTGTTTTTGTTATATGACGCGTTGAAATTTACTTCCCAGTTGAAGTTTTCAGTGTGTGCGGCATTTACGGTAACCGCAATTTCCATACCCGTATTTTTAATGCCGCCAACGTTTGTCCAGAGTGTATTGTAAAGATTCGGAGGAACAGGCACAACATACTCATAGAGGAGATCGGAAGTGATGCGTTCATACAGATCGAGGTTGATAATAATTTTGTTGTTCTTAAGGCCAAGGTCCAAGCCTAAGTTCTTTTCAGTTTTCTTTTCCCACCGCAGGTTTGGATTCGGATTACTGGACGGTGCATACCCGGTGATCCATGCACCGTTGTATAGCATCATACCAGAAGGCGACAGGCGCTCGAGTGACACATATTCACCAATGCCCTGGTTGCCAGTAACACCATAACCCACGCGCAGTTTCAACTCACTAATAGCGGAAGCTCCTTTCATAAATTTCTCTCCGCTTATACGCCATCCGGCGGTGACTGCCGGGAAAAGACCCCACTTATCATCCGTTCCGAACTTCGAAGAACCTTCACGCCGGAAACCGGCTGTAAGCATGTACCTGTCTTTGTAACTATATATCGCTCTCGCGAAAAACGCAATCAGCTTGCTCGCCCGCTTATTGCTCCAGATATCATTATCTCTATACAAACCAGCACCCAGGGCTGTTCCGGCATTGAGGTTGTTATAGGTAAAAGCATCGGATATGAAATTTCGATTACCCGCACCAAATCCTTCGGCTGTAAAATCCTGGTAACTGTAGCCGCCAACTGCACTCAACTGATGGTCGTCTCCAATCCGCTTGTCATAAGAAACGGTTGCTTCAAGCGTTTTGTCGAGATTCAGCTGAGCACTTCTGTTTGCCTCACCATTTAAATCGCGCGTACCACCGATAACGGGGGCCAGCGCATTCCGGTAATAATACACGCCAGCAATCTGGTTATAACGCTGCAGACCGCCCATGAGTGAAAATTTCAGTGAATTTGTTATCTCAAAAGTTGCGCGTGTATTAATTAGGCTTTCAGTCGTTTTTACATCGTTTTCATATAGATATATTTGGGACACAAGGTTGGATCCAGCCAAATCAGCAGTTTGATAGTACGACCCGTCTTCGTTATATACCGGCAACGTTGGATTTCTCAGAAGAGCCTGCGTTAACAGTCCATAGTTCGATGGCCGCGATTTTCCAATGGTGTTAGCCATGCTGAATTCAAGCCGAAGTTTGTCGTTAAAGACAAGATGGCTCAATGACAGGCGGTAGTTGGAAATCTGGTTGTATGACCGTTTCAGGATACCCTCAATGTCGCGGTAGTTTAAAGAAGCGTAATAATTTGTTTTCTGCGAACCTCCCGAAACGGAAAGGCTGTGCACCTGGCTGAGTTTATGTTGAGAAATTGCTTCGAACCAGTCTGTATTTCCCCCGAAATCCTGTATGGACTCAGCTTTATTTTTCAGGATGGGGTTGTCTGAATTAGTAAAGTCTGTTTTTAACTGTCTCCATTCATCTCCGTTTAAGACACGCACCCTGTTATGGTATTTTTCGAAATAGCCATAACCATTATACTGGAATGACGGAGCGCCAACCTTACCTTTTTTTGTAGTAATAATCACCACACCGTTAGTGCCTCTTGTTCCATAAATAGCGGCGGCAGATCCATCGCGCAATACATCTATCGACTCTATATCTTCAGGAACAACAGTACTCAGGTTGCCACCAGGAATCCCATCTATTACTATAAGCGGAGAGAGGTTTCCTTTTACAGTAGACACGCCGCGAAGCTGCATCTGAATTTCACCACTGGGATCGCCGCCATTTGCCCTCGACAGGGCAAGGCCCGGTACTTTGCCCTGAATCAGTTGAAGCGGAGAGTTGCCAATTGGCCCTTGGTTGAAGTCTTCCGCTTTAATACTTGTTATAGCGCTTGTTAAATCCTTCTTCTTCTGAGATCCATATCCCACAACCACAACCTGGGCTAGTTCATTTGCACCAAGTTCCATTGTTATCTGCAAATTCGTTTGGTTTCCGACAACTATACGTTGAGTTCGAAAACCCACATACGAAAAAACGAGAGTGCTGTTTGAATCCTCAACACGAATGGAAAAGTTTCCTTCTCTATCCGTATTTGTGCCATTATTCGTTACCTCCTCAATCACGGTAACGCCTGAAATGGGTTGCCCCGTTTCATTACGAACTATTCCCCTCACCGTTTTGGATTCGGCCTGGGAAAATATGTGCGATGAGAGCAACAAAGCTACTACGATAAGCAAACCGTATAGCGAGATCCTTTGGATTAGATGTCTCATAATTAAATTAGTTTTGAAATTGGTTTTGTTAATGTTTCCTATTTATGTATAGATAAAAGTACAGGTTAATACCTGCTACATCCTTCACTCTTTTGGCATACTTTTGAACTATATTGAAATGACAAAACAGCTGTTATTAATTCCGGTCAATAGGATTGTTCAAATCTCATGACTATATTATCGAAAGCTTGAACTCTATTGAAAATCTCCTGATTAGATTTTATAATTCTGCAAGGATTGGCTAAACTGCCACATCATGAAGCAAAACACACTTATTGTATTTTTTGTATTCGCAGTATTTTTTGTTATCTCCTTTCTCACAAATAGCCTCGCTCCACTTATCCCAGATATCATAGCCAGTTTTGGTTTAAGCAATAGCATCGCTGGATTCTTACCGTTCTCTTTTTTTATTGCGTATGCGGTGATGTCGCTTCCCGCAGGGTTGCTGATAGAAAAGTATTCACAGAAGAAAATAATACTAGCCGGATTTATAGCTTCGTTCGTCGCAGCCTTATCGTTTGCGCTGCTGCCGACGTTTGGGGTCGCACTGATCAGTTTTTTCGTAATCGGCCTCGGGATGGCCATGCTTCAGGTTGTAATCAACCCCCTTCTGCGTGAGAGTGGCGGCGAAAGTAATTTTGCATTTAACTCCATTGTGGCACAGCTCTTCTTTGGCTCTGCCTCTTTCGTGAGCCCTCTGCTTTATAGTTATCTCGTCCATCATCTTCATACCAGCGATACAAATCTTGTCGTCTCTATTTTTAGCTACCTCGTTGCAAATGAAACAAAATGGATATCCCTCTATTGGATATTTGCGGCGATCAGTTTGTTGATGATAACAGTAACTCTGTTCATAAAGGCTCCTGAGATAAAGCTCACAGACGGCGACAAGGTGGATATGGGCAAATCATTCACCGAACTGATCCACAATAAGTTTGTCATACTGTATTTTACGGGGATATTTTGCTATGTTGGCACGGAGCAGGGTATTGCCAATTGGATATCCAAATTTCTTGAAATTTATCATAGTCAGGACCCATCCACCATGGGTGCACATGTTATTTCATACTTCTGGGGACTGATGACAATAGGGTGTTTTGTCGGTCTGGTGCTTTTGAAATTATTCGACAGCAAACGTGTTTTGCTGGTAAGTGGTATATGTGCGCTAGTTAGCTTTAGCGTTGCATTATTCGGAAACCTCAATCAGGCGCTTTTTTGTTTTCCGTTGACAGGCTTGTTTCTTTCCGTGATGTGGGGCATTATTTTTTCACTCGCACTTAATTCTGTGCCGCGGCATCATGGCACTTACTCAGGTATATTGTGTACAGCTATTTCAGGCGGAGCGATCGTGCCCCTCATCATCGGTGCATTATCGGACGTGACAGGACTGCGTGGGGCTATGACAGTTATATTCATTACTCTCTCATACATCATTTCTGTTTCGATCTGGTCACGGCCCCTTATCAGTAATGCAACGATAAAAGATTGGTGGAAGCTACTGCTACTGTCAAAGAAAACGAACAACAAATAATCACAAGTTTCCCTACCTTTTGATGCCGCCCACCCCGGATTCAAAGGATGTGTAGGCAATGTCGGATTGCATGGCATTGGTGACTTGTGCTGGCATTGATAGCATTATCTATCAGGCTCATTCCAAATAATGTTTTAAATGATGCAAGAGAACGATTAAAGAATAATCCCCAGCTATACAAAAAAAAATTGGTTATTTGCCGTGATTATTGTTCTGATTTGGATTGTGATTCTGTACTTTATATTCGTTCTTGTGCGCCATTTTTGGAAATGGTTTTATGCCGTCCTGCCACAGCAGGAGTAGACTGACTAGTATGAAAAGGATCAGTCTTTTGCTGCTAAAAACCTTTGTCAATATCGCTGCGTAACGACTTTCTTTATTCCTTACATCATATTGGCGTACACATTTATCACACTAACCTTGAAGAATCCGGGTGAAGACTCGTAATGCTCTTCTTTCAACCATTACGTCCAGTGCTTGACGCATCGGGGGAGGTAATGGTCTTTATTTTTCATTATGGCAATTGGGGATAAGTTCAGCGACTTTTGGAAAAAATAATTCAATATAAACAATTGGAGGCTATAGGAAGTCCAGAAATGTAAAACCCCTTAAGCTTATTGGGGTCACTTTATAGAAAAGCATCAGACATTTTTTATTCGTGTTCCCGAAGGTTAAAAACGGCTTTTCTATGCTCGGTTAGGAATTCAAAACATTCTTCTATAATCCTTTCTTCATCCACCGGATGAACGACATCCCCATCAAGCCAGCTTTGCTCATTGATCTCCTCTTTAAAATGACTGAGGTCTGCGATGTATTTTTCTTCATAATTGAAACGCAGCACAAGCCGCGGAGCGGACAGTTTAATTATTGCAGCCTGCTCCGGATGGTTTAATATACATTCGTCGAGGAAAAAATTCGTGAAGTTTGACATAATGTAAATTTAAAACTAATAATTAAATTTGATTTACTAATTATTTTAGTATATTTATACTAATAAAATTGGTGATCATGGGACCAAACAAACAATTATTACCAGGCTATCGCCTTTGTGACTATATGATTGTAATTGACCCTGGGGAGGATATTTCAGGTAAAGTGATGAAGGTGCGCGATACATTTAACAGCGCTTACACAGTAGATACTACGGCCTGGAAGCCCAATTTACTACTCGGGTCGTTTAGGCAATATTCAATGATGGAGGAAAGAATCATTAATAAACTCAAGGTTATTGCTATGGGCCATTACCCTTTTAGGGTGGAGATGAAGGATTATGGCAGCTTTCCCAGCCATTCTATTTATATCAACATTGCTTCAAAAGTGCCGATCCAGGAATTGATAAGAAAGATCCGTTCAGCAGCCCAATCCTTAATGAGATTTGGCGATGATAAGCCTTACTTTTCCAATGAGCCGCACATGATGATAGCGAAGAAATTAAAACCGTGGCAATATGAAAAAGGTTGGCTGGAATATTCGCAGCGGCATTTTACCGGCAGATTTGTTGCGTCTGAAATGTTACTGCTTAAGCGATATACGGGAGAAAAGTCATGGCAGGTGGCCAAACATTTTCAATTTCAGAATCTTCCAGTTGAGGTTAAGCAGGCAGAACTATTTTAATTTCATTTACAAAACGTTAAAAAAACATTTTCTATGCTACTGCAAGAAATTAAAGATCGGCTGCCCCAATCATCTCCCGCGGACGTGGTTGATTTGACTATAGCGTTTGAACGTACTTTGCAAAAGCTATGCGCGTTCCACGACGATTATGTCCATTTTTACCAGGAATATGCCTCAGATATTAATTATCTCAGAGCCACAAGAGATCCGGTAAACGGAAAAGAATTACTGTGGTTTGTGGATACGACAATTGGAATTGGCGAACGACTAAAAAATGTCTAAATTGGTATTCTCCTAAGAGTTTAGCGTTAAAACTAAAAAAGGAGATTATTTTTAAAGCGCCCATTCCTTCCATTTTTAATCGAAGTTCTTTACCTTACCATTACACCCCCCGTAAACTAACATAAAAATGAAAAGACTCAATAGTATTCTTTGTGGAACATTAATGGCACTTGTTTTAACCCTATTCTTAGGTTGTAAAAAATTGCAAGATTACATTTTAAAGCACCCAGGATCCACCCATCCTGATTGCAGAATTTCTAAATTCATATCTAATTCAAACTATCCACAGAAAACAGGAGTTGTTTATTATAACAAACACGGCAATCCTGATAGCGTTATTTTTGATTATACTTCTACCGGTCAACCTAACCTACATTTTTTCTATGATAAGAAGAATAGATTGACAGACTGTATCGGTATGTATGGGAATGGAGGTGGAAATGATACTACAAAACCTGATTATACAGGACCTGCGATACCTAATGATTTAATTGCCACTTTTCTTTGGCATAAATATATTTATGATGAGAAAAACAGAGTTATAGGCGACACTACATATGCACATCTACTTTATGAACCCGGAAGTTTTAAGCCAATAAACTGGGCTGAATATGACCTAGGTACAATGCCTCACTATATTTCGCATTATACCCTAGATTCAAAAGATAGAATCATTAAAAAGATTACAACAGTGTATCCTAACCTAACTTCTGATACGATAAATTACACCTATGGTCAAGATGGTAACTTGGTTTTTCCCGGCATCCATTATGATAATAATATTAATTTTTTGAGAACCCATAAGATTTGGATGCTTTTATCTCTTGACTACAGTGTGAATAACCCATTTACTGCTGCGGAATATAACAACAAAGGGTTACCAACTAATTTAGGTCCAAACACACCACCTTACTATTATTCATTTCTTTATACATCCTTGAAAAATATGACGATTATATATCATTGTAAATGACTATTTAAGCTTCAATCAAGTGGTAGTTTCACAGGCAATAATAATTTGAGCCTGTTAAGAATTATTTATTAGGAATTATTTTTCAATCCCAAAGTATATGTATTCCCCGATAGTAGGACTTTTGAATATCATAGAAAGTTTATACTCTATAATTGATCAGGTTTTATTCTTTATTATTGCGGCACTTCTACTTTGGCAAAGCCTAACGTCGACCAAAGAACTTTCTTCTGACCTTTCAGAACTTGATAAGAAGAAGCAGTTAAAAGATAAAAGAAATAAAATTTGGTGGATTTCAGCTTCGATCTTTGTGATGACTATTTTGCAATATCAGAATTCTGAATACCAAAAAGCAAGAAGCGCCAATAAGTTAAAATTAGAACAGGATTCTCGTGATTCAATTATAATGAAAAATACAGAATTAAATACTGACACACTTTTTAGTAAACTTTCCAGAGCTCTTAAAAAGGAAGGGTATAAACTTGATACAATTCAAGGTAAACTTCATCGATTACAGGCAGGGGAAACCATTAACCCTTATGTAATGGACATTAGAAATGAGATCAACTCCATGCGATATCCATTAGACCGATTAAATGTAGATATCATTTTTAAAAAGTCGGGTTTGAAAAGTGATTTGACAATGACAACTGTCCGCATTTATATCCTTGATTCAAGTTCTGAAAAATTAACAAAGGAGATTTATTCTTTGATTAACCTAGACGCTTATGAAATTGCAAAGAATGGTATAAAATCTGAACACCTTGGATTGGAATCTTCTTTCATCATAACTGAAAAAGATATATTTGAGACTGGTGAAAATTATATTATTAAAAAAGAAGGATTCTTGTCTGGTTTTTTAACTAGTTCGCCAAACAATAAAATCAAAAGCTTTAAAGATTTAGCAAGCGCAGGTATAATTATGACAGTCTGGCCTAAAGATAATACACAAGTGCCACAAATTATAACTTTCAAAATCATTACGAAAGACAACAAGTATAATCAACATTTTGCATACCTGCAAAATCCTAAATTCAGTCACCCATTATATATCTATCGAGGTTTCATTAAGCCTAGTCAAGTAGAGACTGCATTGAGCGAGTTCTGATTTTTTCGTTTCATTAACTCATTCAAATAATTACGTTTTTGTCTAATTAAATACGACCTTTAATATTAAAACCCTATGAATATAATCCAAATATCTTTATAGATGATTATACCCTTTCGGGCTGGTGAGCCACCATCTGGGAAAACAAATTTTGGCAATCCGGTACTGGAAAAATACGTGGATAATGTTAGGAGTAATGGGGCATAATTTAACTTAATTTGTCTTATTTAGAATAACAATTGGAAGTTGCATCTCATGGCTGAATTTCGGGAGAAGCTTTCAAAGCAAATAGCAGTTTTTAATAGACTAATGGTATCTCGTCAATGGTTTTTCTAATTAACTGGCTCAAAACCATTCTTCTTTTGATCCTCAATATACTCGTCTCTGGCAAGATTTGCCTCGTCTTCTGATACGTATGTTTTAACCTGCATCACACCTTGCGTACCTGTTTTTCCCGAACGGATATTTAACTGCGCGCCCTTGCGGGTGATTTCCCAGAACTTTTCTCCATCTGCAGATTTGAGTAAGATCAGGTTACTATCAACCGGCTTAATTTGCGGCTTGATATCAGTCATTTGATCTTTGTCTTTGATTGTCTCTTCTTTATTTTCCAGCCTGTTGATGATTTGATGGATGACGCGCTCACTGTCTTCAAGCCAGTCTTTTGCATAAACATTGATCATCCGCCAGCCAAATGATTTCAGGATAGCAGGACGTTGAAAGTATTGTTCCACAAGGTTATCATTATCATAATGACAAGCGTCATCAACCAAAATTCCTAACGCATATTGGCTGTCTGCGGCATATTTCTTGACACCTAGGGAACATTTAAAACTGCTTTGTCCAATGCCTTCTTCTACAAAATATCCTTTCGACTGTAAGGCATTTTTAATTTGAACAGCGGCTACAGAAGATCTATTGTAAGTGGGTGATCGCCGCTCACTGGTGATGAGTCCGTCAAGGATTCTTCGTGCTGTCGCCATATCACCGGTGCTTACCATTTCCGCATAGTGCAGGAATCGTTTAAAGTAATTTGCCCCCTCATTGTATACATTGGTAATATGGAAGTGCCTGATGCTGCTCACAACCGCCATATGTTTTCTGGCACGGCTGAAGATGACGTTTAATCTCTTTTCCCCACCCTTGCGGTTGATAGGTCCAAAGTGCATCAGCATTTTCTTGTTGCTGTCGTGACCATAACAAACACTCATGATGATGATATCCCTTTCATCACCCTGCACATTTTCCAGGTTTTTGACAAACAGCCCGGTAAACTGTCCATCATCTTTTCTATTGTATGCCCTTTCAAGCACATCATCAAACGCTTTATCTTTTATTGCCAGCGCATTGATTTCATCTTCTATAACGCCCTGCTGTTCCTGGCTGAATGCTACGATACCTATTGAATCTTTAACTTCATCGGTCAGTAGTTTTTTTACCAGGTGCGCTATATATTTTGCTTCGCCCGTATTGCCCCTTGCCTCATAGACACTGGATGGAAGATAGTGAAAGCTCATGCTGTCTTTGGTCAGGACTTCGGCAGTCTGTAATCCCTCTTCCGGTTTGTGAACTTCTAATAAGGGCTTGTTGTTATGATGAATGGTTCTATCCGGTATTGTTAATAGTGCCGCCTCGTAAAACGCGTGGTTGGAATAACTTATCAAACTCTCAAACCGGCTTCTGTAATGCCAGCTAAGGATGGTGCTATGTAATTTCCTTGCCGCTTGTACCAGCAGGCTGTCGGCATCTGCGCTTAATATTTCATCTTCTTTTTCTCCATTGATGGTTTCAAGGTCTTCGGGATCCTCCGCTTTTGCATTGAAGAAATTGCTGGGTGGCATTTGCTTGTCATCCCCTACTATAATGGTCTGTGGCGCCCGGAACAATGCAGGAATACCTTCTTCAAGCGTGATCTGGCTGGCTTCGTCATAAATTACAACGTCAAAGAAATGGGTATCAAGCGGCAAGCTGTCGCTGACACTTAGGGGACTCATCAGCCAAACCGGCTTAATGTTTTTGAGCACATTACCGCTTTCGCCTGAAGCGAGTTCCCTGATGCTTTTGTAGCGCATGGTTTTACCCATCTCATGCTCCAGTACTTTTCTCCCTTCCGTATAGCCTTTCTTTATTATTCTTTCCTCTTCGGTGAGTTGTACGGCAGCGGTGTTGCTGATATCATAATTTCGGAGAAACTGTGCTCTCCGTTCAGCCCGTATAAAGTCGCTGTTCAGCGTAAGCAATTGTTTATAATGCTGTTCAATATCTCTTACAGCTTCCTGCAGCGTGTAATGTGTCATTGCGCTGAAAGCCGGGTTGTTCTTAAAGAAGAGTTGTAATGTCGTATTGGCCATAACCGCCTGCGCCTGGACAGGCGTTAAGGGAACCGTGCGTATAAAATGCTGCACGTTTTCTGGCAATGCATTAAAACGGCGAAGAGCCGGTAACAGCGCTTTTAATGCGGTGGCATTACCACCGATCGTTTCCAGTTCGTCCTTTATCTGGCTCAGTGATTTTCCTTGAATGCCGCACAAACACTGCTGCAATTGCATCTCCAGTTGCAGTAAGGTGTTATTCAATTTGCTGAGTTGAATGACCAACTCGTTGGATTTTGGATGCTGCAGCAAATAGTCAATTTCCTGATCGCCCTGCTTGCGTCTCAACACTTCTATGCCTACATGCACACGTTCTATATTATCAATCCTGTATTTTGATTCCAGAATAGACTTTTGTTCATTCCTTTTTGCTGCCTTCTGATATTCGTCCTGTAATTGATGAAGGATGGCACTGAAAGATGGTTTGACCTGGTGCGAATCAAAATTATAAGAATGCTTCAATTGATTTTTCAGTCTTCTCCAGTTGCCATTCAAAAAGCTGAAAAAAGACTTTTCATGTTTTTGCGCCAGTGCCAGCGCCTGCTCCACTTCCTGTAATTCAAATTTATTTACCCAGCGCTTATTGCTTTCCAGGGACTTTTTATATTCACCCTGTATGGCTTTGTATTGTTTGTACAGTTCTTCGAACTCCTTTGATTCTGGATTTGCTGTGTCCACCAGTTTCAAATTCCTGCTTTGCGCCAGTTCCTCCAGAACAACGGAATCCTGTATAAGGTTTTTGATACTCTCCAGGTGTGCTGCATGTTTGGCTGGTATCTGGTGTTGACGGGCGACTTCCGAAAGAAACCCTATAGCCGTAGTAGCGTTTTTCAACAAGCTGTCCATTAGGGTAAAAGGATTATCAGCATTGACTACGGCAGCGCCAAGGTTGTGAAAGGGATGATTGGCCAGCGCTGGCTCCGCACCGGTATTCTCCAAGGCCTTACCCAGATCCCAGATGGTCTGACCGTATAACTCCCACTGACTGTATAGAGGAACATCGCCGATTTTTTCCTGGAGATCAGGTAAATCCGCTTTAATGCCAAGCAGCGTTTCTATCAGTGACCGGGTCTGCACACCGGCTTCCGGATTGACTTTTTTCTGATCATGGTGATAAGCACGTAAAGTTTCGATTTTATCCAAAAACTTATCAAGGATGATCTTCCTTCGTATGGTGATGAAAGCCAGATCCATGCGTTTATTCAAAAAATCATTATAGATGGTTTTCAGGTCCTTAATAAATTCTTTTTTATCTCCCTGGCTGTCATGGATATAGCAACAAAGTTCTGAAAGCCGGTTTTGCTGCAGTCGGTGATACACTACATCGAGCGCGGCCCTCTTCTCACATACAAAGAGAACCGTTTTGCCTCTGGCAAGAAAATCTGCAACCAGGTTGGTGATCGTCTGGCTCTTTCCTGTTCCTGGGGGCCCCTGGATAATATAGCTCCTTCCTGACCTGCTCTCCAGTACGGCTTTTGCCTGTGTCGGGTCAGCAGATATTACATGATACCACTCCTCAGGTTTATTAACTGCCTTGGTCGGATGATCCGTTTTAGGGCTGTTGCTGAACAACTCATTAAAAATATCATGTTCGATCCCGTTATCAGCTACCTGTTTGTAGTCACTGACAAGGCTCATCTTCTTGTAATTAAAGTTCCCGAGCACCATATTGCAGACGTCAAAATCCCAGCTGTACGCATTGCTGTCGCCATCCACCAGTTGAAAAGTACTTTTTAGCTCAGGCTGTGCAGTATCTGCAAAATTTGATTTTGTCCCAGGTACCTGGTGATGACTGAGCAGGAATTCCAGCGTGCTTAATTTAGGTTCAACCTTTTGGCGGAACAGTTCCAGACCGAGCGGCTTGTAATTTTCTTCGCTATAGCTGTAATCTACCTGGTGAAAGGATGGCGCACCTTTTTGTTTAAGGCGCTTGCGGTAATTGTTGATGGTCTGCCTCGCAAGGGTATGAACAAGTTTTATTCTTGGCTTATCAATATAGTTCAATTTAACACCTTGTTTGGCATCATCAATTTTCTGTTTGACCAGATCAAAAAACTGTTCCATACTTACATCATCGAAATCAATCTGTTCCGGTAATGTTATCCCATACAATTCGTTAAGATGATGTGCCAGCACAGGATTGATAATGGCGGCATTATCCAGCATCTTAATGGTAAAGCGTTCTTCCTTCAATGATTTCTTCCGCTCAAGAGCCACCGGCATTAAAAGCAATGGACTTTGAATCCGTTCATTGGTATCTTCTTTCAAATTATGCCAGTGCAGGAATGCGACCACAAGTTTTAATTGACTGAAGCCAAATTCCTTGACATCTTTATCTGCTTGCTGGCGTATGCTGTTAAGTTGTGCATTCAGATAAGGATGATCTTCAAAACGAAGGTATTTACTCAACGAAATATCCGAGGTCTTGATAATGAGGCTTGAGATTTCACTGTTCCATGTAAACAACAATTGCGGATTTATGCTTTGATAATGCAGTACCATGGGGACACTGCTAACCGTAAGATTAACAAACTTGTTATTGGGCTTATAATAGAGCAACCTGTTCCTTCGGCTGGTATCAAATAACCTGCTGCGTAATTTGGCAATAATAAAATCCTTTCGGTCTGCTGGTTTTTTGATCTGGAATGCGGCCAATGTCGATAGATCTACTTCACGTTGGGGATCGTAATCCCTGTAATTTTTAAGCCGCTGAATGATTTCGCGCAGGTCCCGGCTTCGGTCATTGCGGTTAAGCTCTGTCATTTCTGTCACCAGCGCGCATAAGGTTGGGTGTACCCGGGCGTTTAACCCGGCTGGCTGGGTGCGGTAAGCAGCAAACTGATTTAAGTCCCCTTCTGCATACAGATCCAGTCCCATAATGGCGCTGCCCAATATAAGTCCAAGGCAGAAAATATCGGTTTGTGCATCGTGATGTCCAACACGCCATTCATAACATTGATAACCTTTTAAAAATACTGGCTGTTCCAACGGCCCCGTTAAGTTATACAATACCTGTACGTTGGAAACCTCGCCAGATCCGAGTGTTAAATCCTGGTCAACCTGCACACTACCGGTAACCGTAAAGCCATGCAGCTTTCTAAAGTCAAACAGTTTTTCCAGTGCACCGATATTATAAGAAGGTTCATGGGTGAAATTCTCATCAATATCAAGGCGTCCATTTGTCAAAAAAATGGTATCCTGCAATTCAAATGAGCCAACCTGGTTATTGTCGTGAAAACTCAATACCTCTTCAAAAAGCGGCAGCACGAATTCTATGACTTCATCTGTGGACCAGGAGCCGGAAAGAAAAGCTGTTTGCAGGAATTGTTGGAATGTTGTGTTGTTGTACATCTGCTAATGTATTACGGGTAGAACTGGATTAGCCTGCCTGGGTTAGATGTTTTTGGTATTCCATTAGGGAATGTTTTTTCAAAGTCGCGGTTTTTTTGTCCGTTAATTTCTTTTCCTTTTTGACAGCACCGGCAAAAGACTGCGCAAGTTTTAGTTCATCTCCAAGAAAAAAACAATACCCAAGTGGAATATCTTCCAGTTCTTTATCTGCCACGGCAAAATCATACATCACATAACTAAGATAATCCTGCAGATATGGATGGAGAAGCTCAATTTGTGAGGACAAGGTTTCTACGGCTGGATTCTGTCCAATGTCTATCTGCCCAAAATATTGTTTAGCGAGAGCAATTGTGTGCGGCGTTTGCATCCATTTTTTTGAAAGCAGGATACGGATAAGTTGTTCAGTAATTGCAGAAACATGTTGCTGTTTGAAAAGATCCAGTTCATCAAGTCCGGTATATCCTTCTATCATTTTTTGAATGAGCGGCTCAGCATCAGTGCCCTTCTGATGCCACAGCCATACTGCTCTTGCGCGGATAAAATTTTCAGGATGCGTCACTCCCATGGTCTTGTAGTTTGCATCAATGGAAAAAATATCTTCTGCTTGTTTAATATAGCTGTCCGCATTTACAGTTTGTAAACCGGTAGCCAATTTTACCAGTGAAGCGATAATCGGTTTGTAATCTCCGGTCACAAGCAATGCACCCCGGTCACAAAAGATTTCAGTGTATAATTTAAATAATCTGGCCGTTTCATATTGTGCAGGTACACTATCCTGGTGATTCGCTATCGCCGTGATGATCCGGTCGGCAATTTCTACCTCTCCATTCAGCCGAGTATAAAGTTGAATATGACTTAGTTCATGTGAAATAATCGCCAATAATTCTTCATCATTCATCAGTTGAATAATTTTACCGCTAAAAAGAATGTGCGTTTCTCCGTTCAGGTATACGATACTGGCATTGTCTTCCACGGTGTTTTCCGCCTGGTATAAGGTTACTTTCGTGGCCATGCCCAGCTTGTCCCTGGCAACTTGAAGTTTGTCATACAACGCTGGTTCAGATAAGGGATCAAATTTGTAACTGTTCTTCAGTAAATCTGCCTTGAAAGCTATCATTTGCTCAGACTTGTAAGTATTATTGGAAAAATAATTCCATACTTGAGGTTGGGCTTTGAAATACTCGGTGGTCAACAGGTGATAAGGTAATGCAGATAACATTAAATAGGTTTTAAGGCTGTATAAAGCGTTGTGTTACTAAGTGTAACTCACCATTTCCTCGTCTCACTTTCCCAAGGTACAATATTGATTTCAAAATTTAGACAATCCATCTAACGTTTTGAATCCATCCATTTTATTGCGTTTCAATCAATAAGACATAATCGAATGGTTGCAAAGTAGCACTTAAACTTAATCGAATGTATAGCCACGTGGCCTCCCGAACTACATTCAGCCAAGCGGGACATTTTTTATTTTGCACCGATAAAAAGCAGAAAAATGCTTTTTGAATTTTGGTGTAATTAAATAAACTTCTTACCTTGAAATACCTCATAATCCTTCATTCTTCGATTACCTGCTGTTATCCAACCCGTATTTCCATATTATAGTGTAGCATTCTATCACAGCACCGCTGCGGCTGCTGCTTTTTGCGTGACACAGAACTATTCCTGTGACTGAGCAGGCGAAGCTATGCGGTCATCCTTGTATAGGCGTTTTGAAGTGTCTGGGTACGGATAGACCGGGCGGGATGGAATGCTATTAACCGCACTTCACTAACCGGTAACGTTAGGCAGAAGTTTTCTCGACACAACCAAACCTAATATGATGGGACAAAAATTCAGAAGAAGACAAAAACTGTTTCCAGGTGTTTACTTAAACTTTAGTTTAAAAGGCGTAAGCACTACAATCGGTGTCAAAGGCTTTAACGTTAATCTTGGAAGTAAAGGAGCATATTTAAATACAGGAATTCCCGGCACAGGTCTTTACGACCGAAAGAAAGTTTCCGGAGTGCGTAATAATCCACCATCGTCGACTGAAAAATATACAACCTCAGACACACCTACCCTTCCGCCAGACCCGTACTATTTTCTCCCCAAAAGGTTGGAAGGTGAAATAAAAAGTAGCGATGCTAATTCTGTAACAAGTCGGGGGCTAGCCGAAATGAAAGAGACGTTGCTTGCAGCATACCAGGAGAAACTCGAAATACAACAAGAACTTCCAAGAGTTGTAAAAGAAGTCAAGAATGCAGCGACTACAAAATTGTTGTCTCAAATGTTTATAGTTGGACTTTTTACAAAGAAGTTCAAAGTGCGACTTTCTGAAAAGAAAAGATACTTGGATGATTTGAAACAGCAGTTATCAGAGTGTAAGGTCACTATTGAAATTGATATTGACGATAACATAAAAAGCAAATACGAAAATTTAAAAACGTCTTTTACCAATCTCGCAACTTGCTCTAAAATTTGGGACAAAACTTGTTCGGTCATAAATAATGACAATCGTTCAGCAGCAAACAATTCAGTTACAAGATCGCAGACTTTCTTAGCAATCCAAACAATTGATTTCATTGATGCTTCTTTCGATGCACTTCATTTTAAAAACCAGAACGGAAGCGATATTTATATTTATCCTGCTTTTGCTGTTGTATTTGACGACAAGAATAGCTTTGGACTAGTTGACTTGTCAGATTTAAAACCTTCATTTAAAAGAACATCGCTTTTGGAAGAAGAGCAAATCCCACCTGACACTAAAGTAATTGGAGAAACCTGGGCAAAAGTCAACAAAAATGGGACACCTGACAAACGGTTTAAAGACAACTACAAAATTCCAATAGTTGACTACGGAGAGATAGAATTTAAGAGCAACACGGGGATTAACGAAGTTTTCATGTTCAGCAATCCAACTAAAGCAAACAACTTTGTGGTGTCTTAACCCCCTATAAACTGGACTGTTTTTTCAAGATGGTTTACTACTGATTCATTGTTGTCCTTGTCAGCTGATAGGCAAAGATAGCCCGGTTCGTTGGGCTTGTCAAGGCTATACAAAGCGGACGCTTCCCGCAAGCCTATGCTGTCCGGCCTTGACAAGTCCAACGTTCCCGATGCAAAGGGTGGCCTAACAGCTGATAAGGATATCCCCTCTGCCCATTTTTTCATCGGCGTGATAAAACCGATGGCTCCATGTTTTCGTTTAAAATTATACCAGTGCATATATTTTTCTATATGCTGCTTTGCATCGTAAAAACTCAAAAAGGAATGCCGGTCTATTAGTTCACTTTGTTCAATGGAATGGAACGCTTCTATATATGCATTCTCCTCAGGAGTGGCAACATGTGTAAACTCCTGTTGTGCCTCTAAGGATTGTAATACTTCCCGCACCTGACGTGCGATGAACTGAGAGCCGTTATCATTTCGAATGATCACTCCTTTGAGACCAAATCGAAGATCAAGCCCACGCATCAGTGCAATGACATCCGTTTGCCGAACGCTTCTTTGGAAGATCCAGCATAATATCCTGCGACTGAAAACATCCATTATGGCAAGTTGGTAATACCACCTTCCTTCACCCTGTACCCAGATGTATTTGATATCCAGACATAAATATTCCATGGGACGCTTTGCTTCTATACGACGATGTTTTACCCACTTTCTTTTGCCTTGCACACTAATACGCTTACCACACAGCAGATGATTTTCTTTCATCAGCCGATACACCTTCTTATGGTTGATCTGGTATTCCAAATCCTGAAGTTCTTTGGTCATTTTACGATATCCATATACGCAATATTCCATGGTAAGCACAGCCCTCATTTGATCGACAACCAAATTGTTTTCTACAATACCGCAGTCGCCAATAAGGGTATGAGTGCTGACTTTCATTCCTCTGGGACCAGGATGTGCACGGTAATAGAGGCTGCTTTTAGCGACATCCGCCCACCTGCAAAGATTATCAATGCCTGTTCTGTATTTGTAGCGAGCTATCATTTTTTTGCTTTCCGGTAATGGGCATCGCTTTTTTTTAAAAGCTCGGTTTTAAACTCAAGCTCCAGGGCCTGGTTGGCGACGATTTTTTTTAATCTGGCATTCTCTTCTTCCAAAAAACGCAATTGCGGATCAACTTTACTGTAACTGGCTTGCAGTCCATCCTTGCCCTTAGCGAGATACTTCTTTTTCCAATAATTAAGTACCGAATGAGCCAGATTATATTTGCGGGCGGTTTCGGTTGTACCTTGCCGCTCGGCCTCCTGGAGAATACTGTGTTTCTCCTCTGGAGTAAATTGACGTCTTGTTTTTGTCATCTTCCTTAAATTTACTGTGACTAAATTGATTTTCAATTTTTGTCCAGTCTTCTAAGGGGCTAAGACAGTGGAGACATATAAAACCTATATTTCTCCGTCTTATGCACCTTACTTTATTGACTAAAACTTCTGCCAATAACTAAGCTTTCATTTTGCCCAACGGGCAAGAATTGAAATCTTTTTTGAACGAAACCTACGGTGCCGCTCTTGCCTGAATGCAGGCGCCGGATGGATTTGACCATGAGCACCGATTTTCGCTGACCATTGCTTGCCGCATTTGTTTGACCACATTAAATTACTCAAACGCAAAGTGTTGAAAAAGGGATAGAAAATAATATTGATGTCCTATCCGCCACGGCTTTAGGTGGTTAATGGCACTGGCGCATTCACTAATGAGGCAAAAATGTACGAAGGGATAAACAAATATAAATGGTCACAACTTCCGTCGCAGTATGTCTACGCCATTCCTTTATGTGACTTGACAGTTCTTATTGCAAGCTTCATTTCTTTTGCTGTCTCTTACACGGACTTTCCATCTACTATCAATTTAACGTTTATCTGTGAGAGTGCCGTCATCTCTTATTATTGTCTTGTATTGCTCGTAAATGTTACTTCGCTTTCCGCTCCTAAAAATGCAATGTATCATCTCCATCTATCCTTCGTGTAACCATTTACTTTTTTGTTGTTTCCGGAATACCAGCCGCTTACAAGGCACTATGCTTGGAAGATTGTTAAGTTTTCTAAAAAGTAATAGTTAAGCCCCCATCGACAGTTACTACGGAACAGGTCATATAAGAAGCATCCGGACCGGCCGAAAACCAGGCAACGCCGGCGATTTCTTCCGGACTGGCTGCTCTTTTGAGTGGAAGGTGGTCATAATTTATATAATTATGTTTGAACCATTCACTGTTCAGTTCGCTTTTACCATCCGCCTTGATGGACATGGGTGTATCTACAAAGCCGGGTGCAATGGTGTTGGCTAAAATATTACGTGGTGCCAGTTCCAGGGCAAGTGACCTTGTAAGTTGAGTAACAGCCGCCTTCGCCATACCATAAGCAGAGCTACCCTTAGCTACTCTTTCGTGGTGAATGGAAGTAATGTGTATTATCCTACCACCGTCCTCCAAAAGCGGAATCAACGATCGGCAGGCTTTTACGGTTCCATAGAGCATCACTTGCAGGGAGTCATTCCATTCTGAAAAATCTGCACCTAGCACCGGTATATTTTTTGAAATACCTACACTATTTACAAGTACATCAAAGCCGGTCAGGTTTTGTTTCAACGACTGCTTCAGGTTATCCATTTGCTCATCTGATGTGATATCTGCGTCAATGGCAATATGGCCTTCACCTGTCAATCCACCCACTGTTTTTTGGTTGGCAGCCGAGTTACAGGAGCTAACAATGACCTGCCAGCCTTCCCTTGCAAATCGTTCTGCAATAGCTTTTCCAATGCCAGACGATCCACCTAATACAATTACTCTTTTTCTCATACCAATATGTCGTTATCTTATCAATTAAGTTATCTTAAAAAATATCTTTTGACCATTTGGAAGGTTAACGCCACCTGGAATATCAGTCATCAAAAGGCGAACGGACCAATTTAAACCGAAATCATTGCTCATGAACGATAATCAGGCAATCGCTTTTAGCGTCTAGGGTGATTAATTCGCCATCCTTCAACACCTTATATTCCTGGTACCCCTTTATGCCGGGAAGGGTCATTGTTGCCTTACCGGCACGGATGCCCATTGTTTTCCAATCCAGGGAAAGTTGAACACTTTGTTTTTGATTGCTCCAGTTGCCTAACGCAATTAAAGTTTTACCCTTATTGATATAGGCAGTGGCAAAAACATTATCATTACCAGTCAAAACAATTGGTTTCGTATCCCAGTAGCCAACAACCCTCGCATCTTTAATGTTGAAATCATCCCATAATTTCCACATCGGCGGAAAATCGCGGTGTGTCATGCCATACACCATACCTCTTTTATTATTAACACTCATGTGCATGAGCATGTCATTGCCAATGCCAAAAGGAATGCCACTCACTTCTGTGAACCAGAAATCGGCCGGCATCAAATCAAAGTTGAATCCTTCACCAAACCATGTCCGGTCGATAAAAGGAAACATCTCCAGGTTCTGGTTGGCGGAGCCAAGCGAAAAAGCGGTATTGGAATGCAAATCAATCATCGCATCTTTTTTTGAAAGCTCCATCACTTTACGGATGCGTTTTAAAATGCCCCGGTCAAAGGAGACATCATCCAGGTAGAGTCCGTCGATGTCCATGTTTTTCATCAGCCAGTGCAGACCTTCCACGTAATAATTATACCATCTCGATTCACTGCCGTTAAGTATCGCAGCATCTACAACACCATCTCCCAAATGCGTATACCACTGCGGCGTGTAATCGGTTACCAGGTGTTCCTGCAACCATTGGTAGCCGCCTCCTCTTCCACCGGACAGTATTTCGTCGCCAAGGCTACGCAATGCCCAGATTTCCGTAAGATGATTGGTAAGCTCTCTCACCGTGTAATATATCTTTACCTTCCAACCCTTTTCATGCCAGGTAGTTACCAGATCTTTCATCTCTTTTTGGGCTATAAAGGGATAATTGATATATGGATTATACCGGTTTGCATGATGCACATTAATAACATTCCCATGATTGGCAATCGCCTCAACGGATGGAACAACAGTACCGGAATTGTGCACATACCGCCAGGAGAAATGATCGTGCCAGTTCATTTCTTTAACAGGTGTAATTTGAAAGTCAAATTCGAATGAGATCCTCTGTCCTTTTATCATCTTCCTGGCGCCGCTATAGGCAGCAGCGGTCACCGCCTGGCGATCCGAATCTATTCTGAAACCACCATTCACGCCATTATACCAGGCTGCGGGGGGACTGGGTTGATAAAGATTCAATAACGGTCCATGGTATGCGCCACCTCTTAATTCGCATTGTATTCCACCTTCGGCGGTGCCAAGCCAGAAGCTGTCTTCTGTTTTCTGCCATCTTGAAATATGATTGGCGGGCGTAAGCCCTCCCATTCTGCCCATACCCACCATATAAGTAGCGAATTCTTTTTTCAACGGGATCTCCAGGCGGATATCCTGGAGATATATAGCTGTTTTTGATGTTACCATGTACTGGTATTTCATCCTGCCGTCGAACTCCATACTGCCATTGCAGGTTATGGTAAGTATATCATTGGACGCTTGGGAAGACCAGGTTACCACTCCGGATTTGCGCTCTTTAAACTGTAGTTGATACGTTTCCAATTGCACAACGCGGTTTTCCATTTCCACGGTAAAACGTATTGGGGAATAAAGAATATTGACCGCGCCGGCTTTTACAGAAGAAGGCAATCCCGAAGAAGCTATTTCTACTTCCTTGTTTGTGGCTGTTATGGTGCTGCCATCAAGCATCATAGATTGATATGCTAAGGTCGGATGCTCATCTATGCCGAGTGTAGAATTCAACCAGCGCAACCTGGAATGACGCCAGGTTTCTCCATCGCCCCTGTCATCTAATAAAGTATTTTCAATTGTGATCTCCACGGCGACAGGCTGACTGCCCGCGTTAGCAGTTGTCACCGTCGCATTGCCTCTGTATACACCAGGTACAGCATCGTCGGCAATATCAATGCCAATCCATAGCGGCTGTACGACTCGCTTTTTAACATCCACTCTTTTTACGAAATGCTGTCCTTTGGTATCTACCCCATCTGTATTAAAACAGGTAAGCGCAACGGCTGGTATTATATCACCGGCGGCGTTTTTGAGATCTGTGAATGTCACCCGCACATCTGCTATATCTTTTTGGGTAGCAACTACTCCCAATTGTAGCGTAAAATATTCATTCCTTTGTGCCTTTCCTGTAAAGGAAACATTTGATTGATAATGAAGCCAATGTACAGGAATGACCTCCTTCATCCGGATGGGTCTTGTTCTATCCTCCGGGAAAACCAGAAAGCTTTTTTGCTGGTGACGCGAAACAAGACTGTCAAACTCCGTCGCTGTAGCCGCTACCTCCATAGGATAAAAACTATCGAATAGTGAACGTGCCTGTATTTCTTTAACATTTATCGTATTGATAACCCGGAGTTGCGTGCTGTCTTTTTGCCACACCGCTTTTTTCAACCAATCTCTGTCAGGCAACGGTTCGGGAGATAGGTAGCTGCCTGCAACATATTGGACAGTCTCAGGAGTATAGGGTAAATAATAAAGATGATATATACCGGTTTTAATCACTGGTCCAAAAACCAGGTCGCAACGCTCCTTACTGATATGTAACCGATAGACATTTTTTATTTCTTCACCCGTGGCGGCGTTAATGATCATCATTCGGCGCAATTGCGGGTCCCGATCATTCCTTCGCCACAAAAAATTAACCCGGATAGCCTTGGCCGGTTGTGTTATTTCCAGCACTGCCCTGTGGTTACCATATTGCTCAGACCAGGACTGATCGGGCACGGTGTAAGAAAGATATTTATTTTGCGCGGCAGCGGCAATTCCCACGATTGATAAAGCAATGGCGAAAAAAACTTTCTTCATCTGGTATACTTAAATGTGTTTACAAATTAATTTTTACGTAGCGGTGTAACCTGGTCGATTTAAAAGCCAACGAGCGCTTCCATTATTCTCATATCTGCATCTTTTTCATACGGTAAAAGTACAGGATCGGGAATTTTGGCGTAGGTATTGACAGCCCATCTTATTTTTTTATCTGATGGATTTGACTTGAGTTGCGTGTTTAAAAAATTATGTCCGGCATCTTTATCACCGGGATTTTGTTTATCGACCACCCAGGCTTTAACCAGACTACTCCCTGGCTTACTTGTGTAACCAACGGGCAGGTCCTCTATGCGCTTCAATGCCAGCTTGTATTCCATATCCTGCCCCAACCCCTGGTAACAAAGCGCGAGGAGATAATCCGGTAATTGAACATCGGTGCTGCTGTCGTAGGGTTTTCCCGCGCCGAGGTTGGCAGGCCAGGCTTTCGACTGCTCGATCAATAACAATGCTTTTTTAAATTGCTTTTGTCGCATTAGTTGCACTGCCTGCATCATTTTAGCTTCCCGGTATAATTCATGTCCGTCTGTAGCGCCTTCGTAGGGCAAAATAGTCAGTTCAGAGAGTGCCCGATCAGCTTTCCTATATTGCCCGTTCAGCAATAGCGTGCGCACATGCAACATGCCCATTTTATAATCACCCGGATGTTTACGGGTATAGGCGGATGTTATTTCCATTGCTTTGGCATACTGCTGCCTTTCCATAAAATATTCCGCCAGTAATTTTTGATAACGCCAGTTGGAAGGATCATAATTGATCGCTTGTTGAATATGTTGTAAGCGCCTGGCTGAATCTGCTTTGACATATTGCATACGAGTAATATAAAAAGGAGAGAAATCAGGCTTCTGTCCGCATTCTTCCAACAACTCAACAGCATTTGGATTGTTATGTGCTCTGTAAATAAGCGCCAGGTAATAGTTGCTTTTCCAGGAGCCGGTTTGTGCTTGTGCCCATTGCAGCACTGCAGCACTCTCCTGGCGAAAAGGAAAAACAAGGTGGGCGGCGATACTATCAGCCGTTTGTAAAAGTTGCACTGTATTTTTATTTGGATGGCGAGAAAGCCATGCGAGCCAGTATATTGCCTCAGCATTTTGCGGCAACTTTTGGAACAGTGTTGCCGCTTCATCTACACAGCCCAGTGCATGGTAGCAGATGGCTATTTCAAGGATGGTTTGCTCCGGCATCTCATTACGTAACCGCGATGAAAAAGACGTGTAAGGTGTCTGCGTACTATCCAGCAAATATTTTTCATACACTGCAAAATGATGCAGCGGATCTAATCCGAGCAAGGAATCTGCCAATGCGTAAGCCAGTGTAGGCATTTTTAAATACCGGTACGCAACCATTTTTATTTCAAGAGCGCTGATGTTTTTCCGGTTAAGATCAAGTGCTTTATCGGCATACGCCAAAGCGCCTTCGTTTTGTTTTTTCCTGAGTTCTATTGCCGCCAACATGGTGTAAGCAGCCCCCTGGTAGGTTACAGTAAGTGCAGCCATACTGAACGCATCTTCAGCATCCTGCAACTTGTTTAATTGCAGGCTCGCTACTCCGAAAAAATAATTGGCAGCCCCATCATAAGTATCCAACGACAACGCCTTACGTGCGTAGTGCGCGGCTGAATCATATTTCAGTTCGTAGTACTTCAATTCGGCAAGGCAGGTCCATGCCGGAACCAAGGAAGCATCTTTCAGTAAGGCTTTTTGCAATAATGTTCCTGCTTCTGCATAAAACCGCTGTGCCAGCCTGTCGGCGCCTACCCGATACAAGTGATAAGCATTTTCTTCCAGGTGCGGCGGTGCCGTCATGGGTCGGCTTAATGTATCAGATTGTTGTTGTTCACTATATAACAATTTATTACCTCCTATGCTGACCGCAATTGTTAAGGAGGAATCGTTGACCATTACCGCATCTGAAAAAACATCCAATGGATTTAGCTGCAACCATTTTTTGTAAAGCACCTTGTCATTGCCATATACTACCATCGTATCTGCGATTTTGCTTACAGCCGAAAAATAAAGATCTACTTTTCCCTTCAACTTTGCTACATGCAAGGTACCCAATGGATTTGCCGCCGTAATGCCGCGGGTTTGTAACACCGGGAACCAATATTCAACCCAACCCTGTGTGGCATAAGGCATAAAAGATATTTGCTTAAAAGGCGTATACGAACTGCGCTCCACGTTCTGATTCAGCAAACGCCCGGACTGCACTTCAACATATTGCCCATCGCGGTCAGATAAAATATGTTGCCAGATCATTCCCTGCTCAGACAATCCCCAGATAAATAATTTCTTCCCGGGCTTTTCGTCTTTTGCAGCATAGTGCGCCATACCCCTGTTTTTATCATGCCAGTATCCACCAAAAAAATGCGCATGCTTACCTGCAACATGGTAGGATTTATATTCACCAAAATCATTCTGATCATAGAAGGACAGGTCTTTTCCATTGCCGGGCTGTTTTGACCAGTTGCCTGTTTCGCCATCATGCCCGATATAACTGTTACCGGGCGTCACAAATTCAAGGTTTCCTGCCGAGGGTATAGCCGCGTTTGACCAGTGGTAATAAGGTTGCGGAATGGCATTACCATTATGCCAGAACGAGCGCGTAGTGAAAAAAGCCTTATCTGTTGGCAAATTTATCTCAACATGCCAATTGGTGCGGGTTACCAGGTCAAGCGTTCCAATGATGCAACTCACACTCCCATCTGCATTGGTGCGGGTAATGTAATCCACAGGGGTGGAACAATTAGGGGTATGCCCGATAATACCATAATTAAATTCTATACCACCGCTCGTCCACGCGCCGCGCATCGCCACGTCCCTGAATTTCACCACATGATTATAGTATAAAAAAGGCTCCCCGGTTTTCTTTTCAATCGCTGTCCATACTTTGCCCCCGATTTCGGGAAAGATCAGTACCCTGATATAGTCGTTTTCCAGTTCTACTACTTTCCATTTCTTATCCACGGCTTTGTCTGTAAATCCGTCAAATCTGTAATAAGGATACATATTGGGGTACTCATTAACAGCACTTGCTACCGGGTTAGGGTCAGAAAAAGGGTAAGTAGGCATCGTGATTTCCTTTTCAGTAACATTCGCTTGTTGCGCTAAGCCCGAAACCGTCATCCCAATCAATATACAAGTGCTGTATAAGCTCTTTAACACACGCATAATTTAATAAGATTAACTCGTAGAAAGAAGATGAAGCGCACAAGCTTTATTCCACAGTGAACCACTTTCGTGCAAACAGACAATCACCAGCAACCTGCATCAAATAATTGTTAGGTTCTGTGCCCGCGGGCACATCAATCTCAAAAGAATAAGTATCGGCTGTTATTTTCCTGCTGCGCGATGAAAAACCGGGGACCTCCAATTGAAAATTGTTCGCAGCTTTGCTTAGCACATTCTTGTTCCACGGAGCAAAAAGCCGGATATCCACCTTTAATACCTGATCCTGTTTTAACTTTTGCACTGCCTCTATCAATGGGAAAGGCGGGCAATCCGGCGCAGGGAAAAACACGAGGCTTAAGGGTTGTTGCAATCTTACAGATATTTTGTTGCTATTTCTTTCAATTTTCACCGCTTTCATGTTCAATGAAACCATGTCAAAAGCATATGCATATTTAAAGGAAGAAGGCAGCTCGGGTAACAGCACTTCCACTTCGCCAGACGCTAAAGGAGTAAGGTCTTCATGACCACCGGTCATCACCCAGTATTGACTCGCCTTCCATAAATGCCCGATCCATTTAGCATCCGCTGGTGCAAAAGGATCTTTTTCAGTTGGATTGGCATTGATAAATGCATCCGCAAATGCGGGATACAATTCATATATTGGAAGAGAGATTCCTGGACCCACAGGATAACCTGCAGGCTTTTCCGTTCCAACATTCGCCCACGCCCAATCCTGACGGTAGGCAGTGGGTTTACTCAAGACAGCGCCCGTAAGCATTGCCTCTGCTGCACCTGCGTGATACGACATTGCCAGATACCCGGGCATTGCCACCTTCATCGCGTCCAGCTCCGCCCCGCTGCAATCCATTACTAACGCCCCGTTTGTATACGTGTGAAAATAATCCATGAAAAATTCGGTAGAGATCACCAGTTCAGGATTGATTTTGTCAAGTGCTTCCCGGATCCGGCGCAGGAATTCGCGTGTCCACTGGTGAGAGTCGTAAGGGCTGTCGTGCTGATGCGCTTTATTAAAACAGGGCTTGAAAGGAAATCCTATTTCATCTAACCGGATTTCATCTATGCCTGCTTTTGCCAGCATTGTACAAACCCGGATGATATTATCCTGCCAGGGTTTGTACCCCACGCAATTGAATATGCCGTATATCTCTGAATCCTTCTCACCCCGATAGCCGAAATTGATCTCGCCTTTTTCGTTGTTTACGATCGCCCAGTTTTTCCACTCCTCATTTTTAAATAGCGGACTGCTGGTACGAATGCCATAACCGGCTACATACATAGCCACCTTTCTGCCATACCGGTGTACTTTTTTTACACCTGCTTCGAAGGCTGATTTACCTCCTAAGTCAGAACGAAAATCCAGCAATCCCGAAGACATCCAGGGTCCATAGGTCTCGGGAAAAAGATTTACTTCTTCATTCCACATAGCCATTTCAAGACAATCGGCAAATCCACCGCGGTATAACAATGGGAGTTGTTCAAACGATGTAAACCTCTCTTTTTGACCACTTTCCTTAGCCTGCTGAACTGCCTTTTTATTGGGTATCCAGGCGCTGCCCCTGATGGCAACCCCGTTTTTATACCATGCAGGAACCAGGCGGGGATGAAGGTTATCCGCACACCAGGCTTTGTATAACCTTGCGGCGGTGCGCCAGTTGCCGTTAAATACGGCTATCCGTGCAGCAGACCAACCCACCTCCGTACCTGGTGCTATGTGCTTCCGGTCAAAATACAATGCTTGCATGCCGCCCCCGGGAAAACAGGTCAGTATCTTGTTACTGAATGCCGTATCCATTGTAATAAAGGCCAGCCCTTCATTCAGGGAAGGTTCGTATACACACTGCCATTGCATGGATACTTCCCTGCCGTACACGCCACCACTATTTTGTTGCCAGGCCTTGATGCCGGGATAACCACGGTCCCACATGTTCACTGCCAGATTATCGGCTGGTCTTTTCCCCAGTTCTATGCCAGAAAGGTAGGGTACCGACGCATATACGTTACAGGTAGTGCTGCCAGTGTTCTGCACTTTCAAATAGCAATCAAAATACTCCCGCCCGTTTTCCAGTACAATTTTAAGCTGTATTCCAAGAGACTGGTCCGGGCTCATTACATTCAATTCCAGCACGGTCGCCAGATCGGTTCTTTTAATGGTATAATCCTTCAGCACACAATTGGAAGGGTCTATAATATCCCCACCATTATTGTCATTCTGCGGTCCGGCTGTGAGTTTTGCCATTTCATTTGTATTTGCATACAACCTGAACAGGTTACCAGCTTTGGGGGTTTTTAAGTAATTATCCCCGGTTTTTTTATTGGTTAACGCTGTCAGCCCCCCCGTACGTGCATCAAAACTCAACAAAATGAATTCATTGTCGATCCTAATGCTCTTATCACCGAATTCATACCCGGCTACTGCGTGTAATCCAATCAAGTAAAGGCAAAGAAATACTGTCAATATACGCATGGGATAAATGAATTAATAACTGAATGAAACTAAACAGGTAAATACTAGTCCTTTACATAACGGGCAGACATACCTACACAAGTCGGGTATCCGTCTACGTTAGAATCCTGCCGGAAGATTCCGTTGTCCCATCCTGCCAGCATTCGCCTGAAAAAAGAATCGTACGGATGTCCCACTTTGGCAGCCCAGTAATGCGACCAAACACCCAGTTCCTGGAAGGCGCCGCCACACCATTGTTTACCGCCCGGCAGCAGGTTAAACTGCAGATCATTGGTCGCTCCGTCCCATGCTTTCAGCCTACGTGCATTGGCAGGGCGCCATTCGAAGGCATTAGCGCCTTCCACGGTAAGCGAACCATTTGATGAAATGATCTCCAGCTTTTTCCATTCTTCATCCGTAGCCAGGTGCCATCCTTCGGGTGCCAGGTCGATAGCCTGTTGAAGATTGTACAGCGCGCCATAAGTTTTATACTCCGCAGTGGCTTTTGCTTCTGCAACACTGCTGCCCGTATACTCCTGCACCCAAATACCGGCGGCATTACCAATATCGGGCAGGTGCCTGAAGTTTTGTGTCATCCAGATAACCCCGCCATATTGTTTCACCGTATACACTTCACCGTCTCTTGCATCTGTAAATGTTGGCGGAATAAATAATACTATAAGCGGCTCACTATAGGAAGTGCCCAACGCACTCACGGCATAGGCATGCACATAATATTTTACAAACAGTTCAAGATCGGGTATTTTAAAAGAGAACTTGCCTTGCCCGGCGCCGAGTGTCATTTTGTTGCTGTTAAATGCAGGATTTTCATCCCGTCCCCAGATCAATCCACGCTCTGTAACTTTTTCGCCACCCACTGCGGTCACTTCAGCGGAAGCCATTACCGCCGAATCTCCAAAATTTTCATAGTCCTGGCTGATAATAACGGTGGGGGCAACCATTTTGGAAGTACGGAATGAAACGGTTTCACCGTAAGTTATGCCCTTTTCGTTTGTAGCATAAGCTTTCACCAGTAAAACAGTGTCGCCTGTCAAACCGGTGATCTCTTTCAAAAAATCGCCCTTCACATCCGACTCCACCTTCGTACCCTGTTTAATAATGATGCTGTCGGCAATTGACATACTAACATCCCCGTCTGGATCTGTTACCGCATCGGTTTTATACATCCATAAAAAACCGCGTGAAAGGATATTCCCGCCCCCACTAGGAGAATCACCCACCAGTTCAGCGCTTGTAGAGGTTACATTGATGGGGTATTTTGTAACCACGGCAGGTGTGACCACGGGATTGAGATCTGTTTTCTTTGTGCAGCCCGCCAACAACATGACGGACAATAGCAGTAAAACTATTTTTTTCATAACCGTTGAAATAATTTGTAATCAGATAATTTCAATTTAACTCAATAGCGCACACGAAAACCAACATGGGCTTCGGTTGCTTCAGGCGTAAGTGCGAACCGGGCAGTGGTGGTAACAGCAGTTTCCATAAATGATCCGCCACGTAATACTTTTGTGGTTCCAGCAGAAGGGCCCGTAGGGTCGGTAGTAAAGTTACCCGCATAATAATCCCCCGCATACCAGTCTTCACACCACTCCCAAACATTTCCATTCATATCATAGATGCCAAGTTCGTTTGCTGCCAGGCCGCCCACTACATGCGTTTCTCCGCCGGCATTATCGCTGAACCACCCAACCTCGGTGGGCACATCACTTCCCGCATACATAAACTGGTTACTGATCAGCCCGCCACGAGCGGCGAACTCCCAACTGGCTTCGGTGGGCAACCGCAAGCCATACCAGTTGCAATAGGCTTTGGCGCCATACCAGGAAACTTCTACCGCGGGATGTTGTTCAAAACCTGATTTGGCAATAAACTTATCGCCGTTATATACAATTTGCACATCTTCATCTTCCATGTCTATATACTTCAGGCTGCCAACGGTTCCATCCATTGATATTTGCCCGGCACTGTCCAGCGCGTTTAAGAAGCGGCAGTAATCCGTATTCGTAATTTCTTTTTCTCCGATAAAATGGTTCGGCAACACAACGGTATGCACAGGTGCTTCATCCGTCGCGCCGGTATAACTGCCCATGCTAAAACCATCCCCTGTTCCATCAAGAAATCCTTCCACAAAAACTGCCCCTGCAGGAAGTGCGGGGGTACGTACCAGTACGGGATAACTATACTGTACACCATCCCCATTAACGGCAAAAAATCGGGCAAAATATGCTGTATCCGGTTGCAGGTGCACAATGCGCAGGGCGATAAAACCGGTACCACCTTCTACATGTAATGTATCATCTTCCAGTGTGGGGAACTGAACCTCTTTGGAATCGCCGGCGATAGTTTTTAATTCCCAACAGGCTCCCCGCTGAATAATCGGCGAACTGCCATCAACATAAATACGCCCCTGTAAATCCGCAAACGTTGGTCCCACACCTTTCAACGTTGCTTTTGATAACTGTGGCAGCTCAACCTGTTTTTTGCAGGCGATAAACATGCAAGGCAACAGGGCTGCCAGGATAAAATATTGTAATCTTTTCATTGTATACATTGTTTATAAACTTTGGTCTCGTCCGTATGATAAAACAACGGAGTTTGATTTCATTACGTAACCGGGTATGCGCTAGTTATATCCCGGGTTCTGCACCATGTTTTTGTTGGCATTGATCTCACTTTGAGGTATTGGCCAGAGGTAGTCCCTGCCTGCATTGAATGTTCTTTTGTCTATCACCATCGCTTCATACTGCCAATCGGGAGATGTACCCAATCCATCGCCAGGGTAAGTTTTCAATTTTGTATTATCGTAGCCCAAAGCATCTACCATTACCTGCTCTGCAATTTTCCAGCGGCGGATATCGGCCCATCTTACACCCTCAAAAGCCAGCTCTACCCTTCTTTCATTCCTGATCACCGTGCGCATTTGTTCTTTGGACAACGCCGGCATTGCTTCCGACAAAGTCTTCATGCCCGCTCTTCTACGCAGTTGGTCGATTGCTTCGTAGGCATTTTGAGGTCCTTCCGATTCATTAATGGCTTCTGCATACGTAAGCAGCATTTCGCCGTAGCGCATATAATATTTATTGTGTCCTTCCTTTTCAATATTTCGTAAAGTGCCGTCAAAATTTTTCTTGGCCCTGAACCCGCTTTCGTTCAGCAACCAGGAAGGTATCGTGATAGAATCGGTAGACACCGATGGATCCGGCGCACCAATAATATAGTTGAGATACCGGGAGCCGGGATAGAAAACCGAAGCGTTCAACCGGGGATCCCTGTTCATGTATGGATTGGCAGGATCGAAGCCAGACTGGGGATCTGTAATAGGCAAACCATTTTGCATGTAGTAGGAATTCACAAACTGCAATGTGGGCGCGAACGCAGGATAGACGCCGATAGGGTAATAAATGAAAGAAGGCATAATATCCGGAGTGTAGTGCACCTGCAACATGATTTCCTGCCGGGCACCCGCTTCATTTTGTTCCAGGAACAAACCATGGTAATCAGGAAACAGGTTATATACTTTTAGGTCCATCACGCCCTTAGCCGCTGCTGCTGCCTCCGCCCATTTTTCATTGTATAAAAGCACCCTTGCTTTCAACCCCATAGCCGCCCCTTTGGTAATGCGACCACGATCTTCATCTGCGGTGTACTGGGTTGGCAAATCCGGGATGCCTTCATCCAAATCTTTGAGCACTTGTGCAATAATTTCTTCCTTGCTGTTTCGAGAAGGAAAACTATTGCTCAGGTCGCCAGGCAAAAGAATGAGCGGCACACCACCATAGTAGGTAGCCAGATCGTGATAAAACCAGGCACGCAGAAATTTTGCTTCAGCTATATACCTGTTTTTATCAGGAGACGCAAAACTTGCTTTCGCCATTCCATCGATGAAAACATTTGCACGTGAGATGCCCTGGAAATCCAGGTCCCATTTCCATCTCGCCCAGGGACTGTTACTATTGCCCTGTCCACGCGCCCACTCGGTGGTGTTGTGCCAGGGCTGTGAATCATATACGTCATCCGTGATGGTTTCCAATTGCAGCGGAAACATTTTTTGGTTTTCATTGCTGGTACCTATAAAGTCAAGACTGGCGTACACACCACTCAGCAGTATTTTAGATTGTGCCTCATTGGTGAGATAGTTATCAGGAGAGATGAAGTCCTGGGGCTTTTCGTCAAGAAAACTTTTGCTACACGAAAAGCAGACAGATACCAGTAATAATATGATATAATGAAATTTGTATTTCATAATAATGAATAGCTTTAAAATTTAACATTCACACCGCAAGAGTAAATCCGCACCTGGGGGTATTGCAGTGAGTTAACCGTTGTAGAAGGTTTTTCCGGATCAAATCCAAAACGCATTTTAGTCCAGGTAAGCGCGTTCTGAACATTGGCAAAAATCCGGAGCCTTGTGTTGGAAGGATTCAACCCAACCCTCCTGATCAGGTTATCAGATATGTTGTAACCCAATTCCAGGTTTTTCAACCGGATATAAGAAGCATCTTCCAGGTAATAGGCTGAGATGATGTCGTACCGGGAAGGATCTGAATAAACACGCTGTATAGTTTTGCTCGGTCTTTCTTCTGTCCAGGCATCTTTATACCACGCACCCGTATTGGCTGAGCCGCCATGAAAAGGTGAAGTAAGGTAACCCTGGTTTAACGAGTTAACGCCATATACACCCTGGAAGAAAAGCGATACATCGAAGCCTTTCCAATCGGCAGATATGGTAGACGAAAATGTCCAGTCAGGATAAGACCTGCCGATGATCACTTTATCATCTTCGTTGATGATACCATCCCTGGATTCAGGAATACCATCATGATCGGCATCCACGGTTAACTGATCCCTAAACCGGATATCTCCCGGCGCAGGTACCAGCCCTACATATGGATTAGTAGCATTGCCATCTTTATTTGCCAGCAGCAAGTGTTTGTCAATTTCGTCCTGCGATTGATATATCCCTTCTGTTTCGTAGGCAAAAAAGGAGTTGAATGAACTGCCTTCTTCCCAGATCATGCTTCCCATAATAATGGGACTTCTGCCGGCAAGATCTGTGATCCTGTTAACTACATGCGACGCCATTGCACTAACGCCAATACCTACCTTACCGATGCGGTCAGTATATCTCACAGACATTTCGATACCATGATTTTTCATTTTACCCGCGTTTTGGTAAGGTGTGGTGGTAATGCCCAATGTACTGGATACAGGGATCTGCATCAGGATATCATACGTTTCTTTAATAAAATAATCAGCCGTACCTGACAATTTTCTATCTAATACACTGAAGTCGATTCCTATATTGGTCATCTCTGAAGTCTCCCATGAGGTACGGCGGTTAGCGAGTTTGGTAACCGCACCTGCGGGGTATAATGTGTTGTTGAAATTATAAAGCAGGTTAAGGCTGAGTTCGTCAGAAGCAGCGTAGGACTGACCTATACTTTCATTGCCCAATCTTCCCCAGGAAGCCCTGATTTTAAGGTCAGACAACCATTTTATATTGTCTCGAAGAAAATTCTCCTCCGACAGTCGCCATCCTGCAGATACCGAGGGGAAAGATCCCCATTTGTCCAGGAACCTGGAACTTCCATCATGGCGAAGATTGGCTTCTAACAGGTAACGACCGTTATAATTATAATTGATTCTACCAAACTGCGAATACCATGATAGCCCTGATGCACTGCTGTTGTTGCGTTGAGTAACCGGATCGCCAAAGCCAAATTGCGGAATATTTACAGACAGGTTAGATCGTGAAATGGAATAGCCCTGGTTATCTGACTGCCTTGCTTCTATACCTACCATGGCGGAGAGGTTATGTTTTTTTGCAAGGCTGATAGCATAATTTGCATACGCATTAAAAACCGTCAACAACGACTCAGAACTGCTGTAGGAAAGAGAGGACACCGCAGGCGTAGGCGTAGTGATCGTTCCGTCAGGATTTAATGAAGCCAGTTGAACCGTTGGACGGAAAATCTTTTGCTGCCAGTTGTTTTTATAAATGCCGTAAGAGGCAGTCATCTCAAGCCCTTTTACGGGGTTGAGTGTAACAACGCCCCTGAGATTGAGCGGACCTTGTTTGATCCGGTTCATACCGCTTGCATCTTTTGCTCCGTAGCTGTAAGCATAATTGCTATAACCAACACCCGGTATTACCATTCTTACAGTGGGCGGCGCTACGTATGCAAAATAGAATGCAGTCGTCATCCCATCCACCAGATCATCTGTGGTTTGCTCATGCCCCGATGCCATAATACTGATATTCAACTTATCTTTAAGAAAATGAGCATTCAGATTTGAGCGGAAAGTCAGTTTTTTACTGTTGTTGCCAATAGCAACTCCATCCTGGTCGAGGTAGCCTACCGACGCGGAATATTGAAAAGCTTTTGATCCGCCTGAAACAGATACATAGTGATCATGCATACGGGCTGGGCGTAACAGGAAATCGCCCCAATCGAAATCCAGCGGATACACTACCGGGTCTACATTATTGCGGAAGTTATCCATGTATTCATCCGTATACCATGCGGGGTTTCTGCCATTGATATTGTAATAGGCTTTGGCACTGAGTTCAAGATAATCCAGCCCCTTCAAGACTTCAGGCATTGAGGTTACCTGCTGCACACCATAATAACCCACATATTCTACATTCATCCTATCCTGCCGCCCGCGTTTGGTAGTGATCAGTATTACGCCATTAGATGCGCGGTTACCGTAAATAGCCGAAGAAGCTGCATCCTTCAGTACGGAGATAGAGGCAATATCTTTGGGGTTCACATCATTTAAACTGCCTTCCATCCCGTCTATTATAATGAGTGGTGATGTATTATTAAAAGTGCCAACACCTCTTATCAAAATTTTCGCGTTGTCATTACCGGGTTGCCCCGAGTTCTGCGAAATAAACGCTCCTGCCACCCTCCCCTGCAAGGCTATACTGGCATTACTAAGCGGTCTTGTAGCCATATCATCCACATCTATCGTTTCTACCGCACCGGTCAGGTTTACCTTTTTCTGTGTGCCGTATCCCACCACTACCACTTCGTCCAACCCCTTTTCCGCAGGCTTCAGTAGCACGCTGATAGAAGTTCGGTTGTTTACTGCTGTTTCAACCGACTGATAGCCTACCATGCTGATCACTAATACATCACCCGGCAGCACATTTTTGAGTTGAAAAAAGCCCTGGTCATCGGTATTGGTGCCGATCGCCTTACCCTTGATCATAACGCTGGCACCCGGGAGCGGTTCATTGTTTTCATTTAATACCCTGCCAGACAAATCCAGCAACAGCGGAGCTGACAGGGAATCTTTGGTTGATAAAGCCTGACCCGGCGTAACAACAATTACTTTGCCGATCATTTTGTAGTGTAAGCCCTGGGTGGGGATGCACGCATTGAGTAAATCTGTTAACGGCACATCGCTAACATTTAAATCTACCCGCTTTGTTTTGCGCATCACTTTCTGGTCAACAAGAAAAGAATATCCTGTTTGTTCCTTAATGTGACTGAACAATGTTTCAAGCGAAACATTTTTTAAGTGCAGGGTAACGTTCTGGGCGAACCCTCTTGCACTTACCTGCAGGCAGGCAACGAGTAAAAGAAGAGCTGTAATTCTCATAATTCGCAGCGTTTGGGTAAATCCTGCACCCCAATGCATATGAGTGCGGGAACAAAGAGCATTTAGCATAACTTTGCTTAGGTTTTGGTTAATAAATAAAGCAGTCTTCCCTGACCGTTTGTTTTGATTGACCTGACCTATTTACAGGGGAGTGGTACAAACACTTCCCTGTTTTCATTCAGATCAGAAAATTTACTTGTTCTTCATGTGTAGCGTTAGTTGCCGGTTTTCCAACCGACCTTCAATACCGAATTCTTCCAATGATTTCAACAGGTCATTTAAACTGATGTCGCGGCTTAAAGCACCCACAAACTTTTGATCGGAAAATGTCCCTTCATAAAAAACCTCTACATCGTACCACCTGGCTACCTGGCGCATGATGGAATACAGGTCTGTTCCTTTCAGAGAAAAATACCCGTTCTTCCATGCCACTGCCGCTTTTAAATCTGCTTCTTTTACCAATTGTATACTTTCGGCCACCAATGCCTGCTGTCCGGGCTGTAACAACACAGCCGCATTTTCCTGTCCTGTTCTTTCTACACGCACGCTTCCTTCTATCAGCGTAATATCTGTACTGGATTCATCTGCATAGGCCTTCACATTAAAATGAGTACCCAACACCTGTACACGACTAACGCCGGTTTGCACAATAAAGGGTTTGTTTTTATCGTGAGCTACTTCAAAATAAGCCTCCCCTTCAATTTTAACCCGCCTTTCCTGTCCGGTAAAATTTGTTGGATAAGTAATAGCAGATGCCGCGTTCAACCAGGTTACTGTTCCATCCGACAAAACAAGCTGAAGCGGTCGGCTTCCCCTGGGCAAAGCAATCGTATTAAAGGCTTCTTTCTGATCAAGCCCTGTGTAAACAATTCTGCCATCTGCACCCTTAGCCAGCTTTACAGCCCCATCTGTAACTACATCACCTTCACCCAGGCTGTCCAGCAGTATCGTTTTACCGGAAGAAAGCGTAAGCACAGCCTGGGAGCGTGCCGGCGCAGCTACATTATGTTTTTCGTTATCAGTATATGAAAATGATTTGTTCTCAGCCGGAATTTGCAGCTTCAAAAACCAACCGGCGGCAACAATAATGACCGCTGCGGCGGCTACCGCAGCCCATTTCCTTTTACGGGTATTCATCGCAATAACCTTTGATTCGCTTGCCGCCTGGTCCATACTGCCTATCACTTCCAATATCTCTGCCGCCGCATTGTCATTCATTTTTACTTCTTGCCGCACCTGCAAAAAGGCTTCTTCTATTAATGCCTTAAAAGCATTTTCATTTTCAGGATCGAGCAGGAGTGCCTGTAGTTCTTCCTTCTCTTCTGAAGAAGCACTCTTTTCAATTACTTTATTAAACAAGTAAGATAATCTCGGGTCTGCCATAATAATGCTTGGCATTTCCTGTTTGGCAGGAAGCCATTATTAAGACGTATAAAAGATGATGATGGGGTAACCCAAAAATAAAAATCATAAAAAATTCCAGAAAAGGAGCAGGAATACATCGAATCCACGGCGGGCAATAATATAGGCCCGGATACTGCGCATGGCCAACTGAAGATGCTTCTTTACTGTTTGGGGAGATATCTTGAGTTGCTCAGCTATAGCTTGCTGTTTGAGGCCTTCTTCTTTACTCAAAAGGTAAACCTGTTTGCGTTGCAAGGGCAATTGGTCTACTGCCTGAGACAGTATTAAACGAAGTTCTTTTTCTGTCACATAATCGCGCGATTCGTGCCAGATACCAGCCAATTCCACATTGGTACCCGCATGGCGCTGCTTACTACGGATTTTGGCAGCTTCACTGCGCAAGTAAGAAAAAACCATATTCCTGGCAACCACAAACAGCCACGCTCCCATTTTTTCAACAGCGTGCAATTCCCCGCGCTTCAGCCAGACTTTCACAAAAACGTCCTGAACAATTTCCTCCGCTGCCTGCTCAGATTCGGTAAGTGCAAGCGCAACTGTATAAATTCGGTTACGATAATAATCGAACAATGTTGCAAACGCCTTTTGATCACCACTTGCTATTAATAAAACAAGCGACTTTTCATCAAAGGGTGGTAAACTATGCATTCGTTTGCGTCACTTTTTATGCCTCAGTAATATAAGATGAAGTTAACATAGATTATGGGAACTCGGTGAAGATAAAAAATCTATAGTCATTTGGCCTTATTAGCAAATCTTAAAGTGAAAGGATTGATACTTCACCACTCCTAAACAGATTCTATGCTTTCAATTGATCTTACCGAGTTTTGAAACTCAATATAGAACATGTACAATTATACACAAGTCTGAAAATCAAACTTGTTTTGATTGCATCAAAAATTGAAGAAATTATTGAATGATTCGTGAACAACCAGGATAGGAGTGGGTAAAGGTTTATAACGACTTCGCAAAAATATAAAGTCTGCTTAACGTTTATTAATCGGCTCTCCGTACCGGGGATAAACTTGTGTTGGATTTCAAACGGTTGATTTAAAAACGTAAAGGAATCTGTAAACTTATTTGCCGAAGGCGGAAAGACATAAGACAGCCTTACTATACCGGGGCTTCATAAATCAGTTTACCTCTTTACTATTATCCTTCCAGCGGATAATTGACAGCAGGTCTTGATGTAACAAGCTTGAGGATAGCAGGACGTGCCAAGCCCGAGTTTGGGTAATGGTGGCGGAGCAAAAACTTGCCGGCTTGCGTAGCATTTGCCAGTGAATAGAAGCAGTACGTCTACGTGGAAGGATGGAGTGGGAAATCTTAAAACTAATGAACTTGTGCAACGACACGTGTACTAGTTAGGTGTCGGAAATGAGCTGTATATTAGTCGTACTGTTAAAGAGTTTACCAATATTAATTACTTCAGTTCATAAGTGGCATCGTGTCAATTAACCTCCTAGACACATCCGATAACGATAAAGACCATCATAATGCTAATAGACTAATTAAATGGTTTGATACCGAAAAAGGATTTGAAGCAATGGCTCATAAAAATAGTATTTCAATTCCAGTATGGTGCGATTAAAAGTATACGCCCTTTCCAGTTTCTCAATTTCGTACGCTTCATTTCAATTCCTCTATGGTGCGATTAAAAGACATAGATTCCAGGCTTTTACTACTTTTTTCCTGCCGCTGTCTTTCAGCAAACAATTGTTGAGGTTATGATCAAAATCACTTGGCTGTATTATCTTTTTATTCAGCATGGCAAATATCAGCCTGTCCGCAAGTATGGGCGTACATACTTCTGCCAGGTCTAACGCCAATGAATAACGGCGAAACCCCGGCTGATGCAAAAAGCTGATTGTAGGATTCAACTGGGTATGATAGATCATATCTAAGCAAAGCGTATAACACATCATATTTACGAAAGAAACCATGGCATTTACTTCATTGTTGGGCGGTTGTTTGGTACGGTTGCCCATCTCCAAATTGTTGATGATCAGATCAAAGGATTCATAATAAGTCAGGCGGATACTGCCTTCTATACCCATCAGCAATTCTGTATCCGTACCCATTGGAATTTGCGCAGCAAGCATTTCAATCCTTTTTATCTGTGCGGTTGTGTCCTTATCACGGTTGTTGTAATAACGCAGATTTTTCAACATATTGAATGCGGCACCTTCAATAACTTTTTGGGCTATAGGCATACGCTTTTTCGGTTTGGAATACGCATCGGCTTGTGTAATCAATACTTTTCCACTCAATAAATAGTCTTTAGGCATAAAGCTGCCGGTATAATGTTCGTAGTAATCAAAAAAATGAACGCTTACCTGCTCTTTGCCCAAAAAATTATATAAAGCGCTGTTGCCATCCAATGCGCCAAAACAATAGAGGTTATCTACCGATTCTACAGGAATATACTTTGGCTGCAATTCATTGCCGTCTTCATCTACAGGTATAAACTTCAGGGTATTGTCTTTCCGACTCATGCGGCCAGGGTTAAAGAGATAGTAGGATTTTTTCATGATCTATATTAAAAGATGAAAACAGAAAGAGCGTAAGATGGCTAGACCTTAAGAATAACACTCTTACTATTTTTACTTTCTTACGATCTTCTTTATTCCTCCACATAGCACAGCTCGTAGTAACTGCAGCTCCTGCAGATCTTACTATTGATCCTTGGCGGGCATAGTTGGTTTTCCTGTAAAGCAGTTATCTTAGGGATCGCTTCCTTTAAATATGCCCGGTCGGGTTCCGTAAGCCAAACATTACCTGTTTGCCGGAGTTTGGGATATTCTAATGTGGCGTGCACACCAGGTATATCGTTTAATTCCAGCAACCAGATATAAAATTTGACCTGCCATTCATGGGCCTCTTCTACTTTATCGCTGCGCTTAACTTCGTGGATAATTTTTTCTTTCACATCGTAAAAGTCTATTTTGCCAAATAACTGAACGCCATCTTTGGTGGTAACCGACATATCTATCTCGGTATATTTTTCTGCACGTTGCGGATAGCTGGTTTCATGCAGAAGTTTACCATCATATACCACATCGCTGGTATGTTCCATATTAATGCCGCTGGCAAACAGCCAGCGTTTCCTGTGGCAAATGTGATAGTAGTTGATGTGAGTAGCGCTGATGTTCATTGGGATTGTTTAATATAAAAAACCGAATAGCCATAGGGGAATTTTGTTACCGAACCCCATTTCTATATCATCTGCCGCAATAATATAAGCCTCCTGCTTTTTTACCTGCTTCGCTGTCTTCCCTTTGCCGCCCACTTCTATGTGCATACCTGCTGTAAGGAAGTCGCCGCTGGTGGGTAACACAACTTCCATCTTAAGATTGGCTAACTGGTTAAGTAAAAAAGTTTCCCTAATGGCGCCCATATCCGGCGTAGCCTTAAGTGCAAATGCAAGATTTGTATTTTCCAGGTAAACTTTTTCTGGTTTCTGCAACAGGGCAACCCCTTTACCTTCAGCAGAAAGCAGGTTGAGCAAACGGGCATTTTGGAGATGGGTAAACCAGGTATACACCGATTCACGACTAACATCCAGTTTTCGGGCCAAGGCGGCGATATTGGGCTTGAAAGGTACCGACTCCGCCAGAACACCCAATAATTTTTTTACTTTAAAGGCTGTTCCGGAAGTATAATCCTGGATGTAACCAAGATCCGTCTCAATAACAGTACTAATGGTCTGGCTCAGCCGGATGGGTACTTCTTCAGGCGGGCCTTCCTGGAATACAGGCAAATAACCGTATCTCAGGTATTTTTTAAACAAAGGCAGAGGTTGTATTTGTTTCAGGATTGTACCCGTAATTTCGTGCTGATCGTTTATTAATTGCTCCCAGCTATTACTATAAAAGTTTCCATACCCACCTAATACCAAAAACTCTCTGAAAGATAGGCCGGGAAGCTCATAAGTGATTACCCTACGGCTCAAATCGGCCTCGCCCCGGTAAATATCGAGGGCTGAGGAAGAGGAAAATACAATTCTTAATTCGGGAAAGCCATCATAAATGTTTTTCAGTTCCCGCGACCAATGGGGATATTTATGTACTTCATCAATAAATAGATAGCGTCCCCCGTTTTTATAAAATTCATCGGCCGTTTCAACCAGGTTATGGGTGTAAAACCAGTAATGATCGGCAGTAACGTATAACACCTGCTCCCTGGGTTTGTTTAACCGATACCGGATGTATTGCAGCATCAGGGTAGTTTTGCCAGAACCTCTTGGCCCTTTTATAGCCAGCATACGCTGGTTCCATTTAATCTTTTCCATCATATAACGGAAAAAGGAATCTTTAACCTGTTGTAGTAAACTGTCGTGATATGTGAACAAAACTTCCATAAAATGTACTATTAAAACAACAAAATTAGCTAAAATATGTTGTCAATAAAATACATTTTTTGCATATAGCTGATTAGCAATGTGTTAAATGCATATTTTTTAAAAAACTTTCTTTATTAAGCAAATGCCACGGGCAAACTTTCAGGCAAATCAATTCCATGGTTCCAGGTGCACATCTTTTAAAAGCGTTGCGGATCATTTTCATTGCTTCAGGCACTCGCCCGCCTAAAAGAACTGGGCCTAAAAAAAGAGTACCACATTACCATCATGAACGGGGAATTGGAAAAACTACTGTATGGCCATCACGTATTGGTTGAGTCAAACGGGCAGCTACTGCTGGCACATACTATTTCTCCTGAAACCGATATTGCTGACCTTATCAAAGCCATTGCAACTGCACTCGGAGCTTGTCTGAAAAAGAGATTTGTATTTTGAGCAATAATTCAGCCTTAACGATGCAATACGAACACGGAACCTTATCCCCCACCCTATCCCACCTGTTTGACTTCCGAAGATCAATGACGGCATATGGATACCTACAGTTCGCTTTCAAAAATGCCCAAATCAGAATCTAATTGGCCTAATAAACTCTGGTCCGAATTAAGGTTTGTAAAATGTGAAATCATGTTAAGTTAATTTGATTTACTAATTATTTTAGTATATTTATACTAATAAAATTGGTGATCATGGAACCAAACAAACAATTATTACCAGGCTACCGGCTTTGCGACTACCTGATTGTAATTGACCCAGGTGAAGATATTTCAGGCAAAGTGATGAAGGTGCGCGATACATTTAACAGCGCTTACAAAACAGATGCTACCCCCTGGAAGCCTAATTTGCTGCTCTCATCGTTTAGGCAATATTCAATGATGGAGGAAAGAATCATAAACAAGCTTAAGGCTGTTGCCATGGGCCATTATCCTTTTAAGGTGGAGATGAAGGATTATGGCAGCTTTCCCAGCCATTCCATTTATATCAACATTACTTCAAAAGTGCCGATCCAGGAATTGGTAAGAAAGATCCGATCAGGAGCCCAATCCTTAATGAGAATTGGCGATGATAAGCCTTACTTTTCCAATGAGCCGCACATGATGATAGCGAAGAAATTAAAACCCTGGCAGTATGAAAAAGGGTGGCTGGAATATTCGCAGCGGCATTTTACCGGCAGATTTGTTGCGTCTGAAATGTTACTGCTTAAGCGATATACAGGAGAAAAGTCATGGCAGGTGGCCAAACATTTTCAATTTCAGAATCTTCCAGTTGAAGTTAAGCAGGCAGAACTGTTTTAATTTCATTTACAAAACATTAAAGAAAACATTTTCTTTGCTACTGCAAGAAATTAGAGATCGGCTACCCCATTCATCTCCCGCGGAGGTGGTTGATTTGACCATAGCGTTTGAACGTATTTTGCAAAAGCTATCTATTGGCGAAGCAATTGAAAAGATGAAAATCTACAATCTTCTGTACTTGGTTTTTTGAGTAAGTGATTTCTAATCTTCTGGCATTTTATGAGGCTATTTAACTGAATGAAAGGTCAGCTGCAAGGCTGTTGGATACCCGACCAACATTTCCGTAAAGAAGCTGTGTAATCTGCCCAGTGAACAATCAAAGGTAATAGTGTAACAGACCAAATTCTGGTTGATAAGGTATTACTGGCGACCCTAAAGTATTTAAGGTTGTTCTTAAACACACACGGCCTGATAATGGAAATTGTTTTCACAAATGATGCCAGTGTTCAAAGACAGAAAGGATATCGCACTGGATATTTACTTCTGGCTTATCCATCATCAAATGGTAAAATCGACCAGTATTATTGTAAGCACCCTGTTCTCATCGCACAAATACAGAAAACGAATGATGACTGTAGCAAAATGAACAGTAAATGCTTATCTGCAAAATATTTTGTGTGCATCTTAGTTATTTATTAACTTGTTGAGTGCATTTATACCACTCTTTCTCACCCTAAACCTGTGGCTGAGGAGGCGCATGCATTAGAGGCAGGTTATGGAAAACATCAGGCTAAGAGCACTCAGGCATCGCAGCAAAACATATATAGCACTGCATTTTACCCGGAACATTGCCATAAATAATATTTTAAATTATTGAACTGCGCCGCAGCGAGTAACACCCACGACTGTTGGTATATTCCAGTGCAGGAAGCGGACTATAAAACATTTCAGCAAATAGGGAGCGGCAAGGCAATTTTGGATAAGCATTTGGTAAACATTATCAGTCCATTTAATGATTTATGGAGGAAAAACGACGTAGGATGGCAGGACGGATTGTTCTAATAGCAATACAACATGTATAATGCTAACCCATTCATTTTCAATATCAAATTTTTTAACCCAGCGACGTATTATAGCATAAATCTACGCGTTGTATGCAACCCTGACAAAAAGTACCAACATAACTATCTTTGAGACTATGCAAGAATCTATCGAAAGACTGTTCAATATTAGTCATGATGCATCGGCTTCTTTAATCATTGCGCTTACAACATTTATTTTAGGATATTTAATTACTGCAGTAGTTTTTATTTTTACCAGATACTTTGAGAGGAAATCTAACCGAAAAATATTCCTTGACAACTTGGGTAGTTTAAATAAATCTCTAAAGAGACAGCAAACAGCTTTCTTGGATACAGTTAATTCTCTGAACATAATTACAAACTCGCCTTGGGAATACTCAAAAGTTGACTTTTTTCAAATACCTGTCTTTAGAGAAATGAGTTACAAAGACAGCTTTAAGAGTTTCTTTTGGGGGTTCGAAAATCAACTGCCAATTTTGATAAATAAAAAACTGAAGCGGCGTGCATATAATAAAACCTGGGAGAACATAAACAACGTACAGTATTGGAGCGACCGAGCATTGAACGATTTTTTTTTTGCTCTTGAGAAATATAACCAACACGGCGAAAGAAGGAACATGGCATTAAATCAACTGAGACAAATGTGGGAACATCTGTTTCTTACAGCCAAAAATAAACCGCAAACGTTTTCGGAAAACGAACTTAAATATATTAAAAAGCTTGACAATACGATTGCAGCCTATCGAAAAGTTCCTACAAATATTAGGGTCTTTCCATTTACAACACAACGGAAATTGGTTTTACCAATCCGCATTTTGAATAGAAAATATCAAGAATTACCACTTGTCCGCGAATTGAATGACAAAGCTTATGAAGTTTCAACCCACTATCACGAAATGGAGCTTTTCGTAAGACATACTCGAATACAATACAGAAAATATTATTATGCTTTTCGGAGCATACAAAGGACAAACGAAATGATAGAAAAAATTCTTTCTTAGTTCAGCCTTCAACCAGACAAAGGGTATACATACAACAGGCAGGTTGGCAAAAATGCGGGCTGACGGAAAACGTTCGTCAACTTTCGGTTCGTTGTTTAGGCTATAGTTCCGGCTGACCGAACGCAATCGGCAAAAAACTGTAACTTGTACATTAAATAAATAATCAACTTCGGTAGCCGGGCGGGACGTATCGCTATTATCCGCACTTCGCCAACCTGTACCGTTGGCTGCAACCCCACGACGATACCCAAACTATCAATAAAACAATTTTAGACTTGCAAGAATTCGAAAGCTACCTAGAGAAGTTATTTAGTGACCCTGGATTTGCCGTGTTTTTGGGGCTTGTATCATTGTGGTACTCATTTTACCTTTATAGACTACCGCAAAGGTCAACCAGTTTGCTTTTTATGACAATGTCGAATAGGGAAAAAGACAATCCAAGACAGACAACATTTGTTATAATAAATAACAGCAATAAAGACATAGTGAAAGCTGATTTGTTAAATGGGTTGCCATTAAAAATAATATTTAACGACACGTTATCCGTGACTGATTTTACAATTACCTACAATTCGTTTAAAAGAGGAAGATGCGACTTATTACAAAATTCAAAAAATGAATTTCAGCTGGACTTTGATATAATAAAACGAAAACAAGCTATTGCTTTAATCGCGACACATGACAGCAAAAAGCATATGGATCAGACTTGGAAAGATATCCAAATAGACGGTATTCTTATAAATATCGAAATAAACAGAGATGATTTTTCAGATCAAATGATATACAGAGTACGAAATGTTGAGATTGGGGCATACCTCGGTGCGGCCCTGCTTGCAATTTTCGCGTCATTTTCAACAAGAGCATTTTTGAAACCGTTAGACATTAACGTACCATACGGATATTTATTCATAGGTAGTTTCTTTGTCTGTTTTATTCCTGTATATAATTATTTTGCAGGTAGAGTTGGAGAGAATAACTATAAGGAATTTTGGAGAGTTCTTAAAAAATCTAGCCAAAAATAATTTTGCAGGGCAACAGCCAACATATAGGGCTTAAACGAAGTGTAGTGTAGCGGAACTTCGATTTAAGCCTCTGTTGACTGAGGCGAAGGGAGCCGGTTATTTATTATGGGGTTTCGAAAATTGAGTTTTATAGCAAGGTCTTGTT